>Ga0256829_1000020_pt1 | contig 285928 bp, 268 predicted proteins | sample 131447metaG_FD_185979 | JGI IMG/M metagenome (GOLD analysis project Ga0256829, IMG submission 185979) | Hydrothermal vent microbial communities from Lau Basin, Pacific Ocean - 131-447 | ecosystem: Environmental > Aquatic > Marine > Hydrothermal vents | place: Pacific Ocean: Lau Basin... | reverse complement strand
GCTCCAAGTCCGGATCGCGGTGCTCAACCGCTACACCGCTCTTGGCATACCCGTCACTGAGCCCGTAGGATAAGTGTCTCCAGGGAAAGGGGAACTCTGTTCACACCACGATTTGTGCAACAGAGCCCACGGCATGCCCCACGCCACACCGCCGGCGTCGGCAATCCGGCCTCCTGATCCTTGATCATCCTGAAAATCTGCGCCTTGATAGAAAGACTATTTCGCATGGGCGTGCTCTATCAAGGTTGGCGCAGCCTCTACATCACGGTCAGGCAGTGCGCGGGGAGTAAACGCAAAAGCCATTCTTTTGGAATTTTCCCTTCCGTTTTCGTCGCTTCGCGAATGCCATACTTGGAATTTTGAAGAATAGTACCTATTTTCAAGTCATGGTTGCTGATTTGAAAACGACATTTGTCATATGAGCGTTTCCGTCTTTCCCCGCCGCGCTTTTGTCGCGGCAGTTTTGTCTGGCGTTACCGCCGCTTCGGCTATCGGCCTCGGTATTTTTGGCGGTTTGAGCACGCCTGACAGCCAGAACTTCAGCTTTTCGCGAGGGGTGACGTGGGCCGCTCAGGACGGCGAACGTCTGCGCGGTTTTCTGGCCAAGGCTCTGGTGGATGACCGGATCCATGTCACGGTTTTTGGCCATACTGGCAGTGCCGGTGATCCTGCCGCAAATTTGGATCTGAGCGAAAGGAGAGCCGAGATGGCGCGCGCCGTCGCACAAGATCTGGGGATCACGGCTGATAGAATGACGGTTCAGGGTTTGGGAGGCGGCAGCCCCCTGCCCAAGACCGACGGTGAGAGTGAGCGTGCCTACCAAAGCCGCCTGGCGCGGGTGGAGGTCATACTCCAGATGCGAAAATGACGCCGCATCTCACGCTTTGGGTCTGCGCGCTTTTGGCTGCGTGTGGCGCAATTGCGTTTGCCTGGTTCATGCGCCTGCCGCTGCCCTTTGACGGGTTTGCGGTATTGGCGGCGGCAGGTTTGGCATTTTTGGGAACGCTGACCCTTGTTGCGATCGCCCCCGAACGCTGGGTCTGGCGCGACAGTGAGCGCCTGCGCAGGGAATTTCAGGCACGCCACGGGGTATCCGGGGCCGCTGCGGATAATGTTTTGGAGACCATTGAACGCACCCACAAACGTGCGACCGTCTTGCGCAAGAGTGCAAGTCACATGCGCAACGACATGGCAGAGCGGATCTTAACCACTGCCGACCGCTTTGACGCTGCTGCACGTGAATTGTTTTACGCGCCAGATCGGCTGCGGGATTTACGCGCGGTCCTCATCCGCTCGGAACTGATCGAGGATGCTGCGACCGCGCATGCAGCCTTGCGCCAACGCAGGCAAAACGAAACGGAAGATGTCTCTCGCCAGAAGCTTTCGGCCGCTATTGAGGCATTGGAGGCGGCCTTTGATGCGACCGATTTGATGGTGGCGCGAGGGTTGTTGGCGGAAGTTGAGACGGCTTCGGAGGTCGCAGAAACACTCCTGCGCCCGCGCCATTTGTAGAAGACGACCGGCCCGACGGCCACAATTGAGAAAGACGGAGTATGTTCGTGAAACATCCAATTTTGACCGCCTTGACTGTTGCGCTGACTTTGGGCTTGCAAGCTGCAATAGCCGGACCTGGCGATCGTTTGGCCGAAGTGGTCACAGCCCCCGTGCGCGACTGCGCGGCGGGCTGGAACGAGAATATGCCCCTGATCGCCTGGGGTGCGGATGGCGTCGTGGCCTATGCCAATGGCGGTGCGCTGGAAAACGCTGGCGGTCTGCTGGGCGATGCAGGCCTGGGTTTGTCGCTCTCTGTGGTTGACAGTTTTGAGGCGCAGCTGAAATCCTATCTCTCCTGCGAGACACCATACCTGCGCGGCACCCTGGGTATGCTTGCCGCTGCAGCTCCGGTGACGGAGTTTGATGCACGCACTGAACAGATCGTGTTTTTCAAACATTCCTTCTCGGCAGGGGATGGCATCGTGGCAGGGGATGGCATCCGCCGTATCGAAGATCTGAAGGGCAAAAAAATTGCTATTCAAGCCAACGGGCCGCATGTCGATTTCGTTGGACGCATTCTGGCCGATGGCGGGGTTTCCTTTGATGAGATCGATATCGTGTGGGTCAAAGACCTGACAGGAGACGGTGATACGCCTGCGGCTGCTTTGGCGGACGGGCGAGCTGATGCAGCAGCGGTGATTTTGCCGGATGCGCGCTTTCTAACCTCCGGCGGTGCAGTGGGCACAGGTGCCGAAGGCTCTGTGCGCGGGGCAACAATCTTGATTTCGACTCAAGAGGCGGCCTCAGTGATAGGCGACTATATCGCGGTGCGGGCCGACTATTTTGACGCCAATCGTGACGCGATTGGCAAGATGGTCAATCTGCTGTTCAAAGCCGAAGAAGAGATGCGGCAATTCATGGCCGAGCCAGGCGACAAACGGCGAGCGCAAATGGCGTCTTTGATGGCGTCCGAATTCTTGGGTGGTTTGCCTGCCGAAGAAGGCGTGTTCCTTTGGCAGGACGCCATCACGGATGGCTGGGCGGGCAATGCCAAGCATTTCAGCGATCCTCGCGAGGCACGCCGCTTTGAGGTTTTGTTGGATGAGGTGAACGTGGCCCTGCGTGGTGCGGATCGTCTGGACGCCCCTGCGAACCTGAATACGGCAGAATGGGATTATGCCGCCCTTGCCGAAGGTCTGAGCGATCTGGATGATCGCCAAATCGCCGCCTTCAACCCCGAGGCTGCCGCCGCCGCCGTGCAAAAGCTCCGCCGAACTGGGCAATTGGATGCCAATACCAAGATCGATTTCGAGGTCTATTTCGAGCCTGATAGCACCTCCTTCCCGATTGCGCTTTATGCGCAGGACTTTGAGGAAATCCTGCGTCTGGCCTCCACATATTCCGGCGCGATCATCACTGTTGAGGGGCATTCCGACCCGCTGCACTTCTTGCGCCGCGAACAGGATGGGGCCGACAATGCCGAATTGCGGGCCATTCGCACCTCAACCCAGAACCTGTCGATGGACCGGGCGATTGCAGTGGTCGATGCCCTGGGCACTTATGCCTCTGACCTTGGCATGCGTATGAACCGCGATCAGTTTACCGTGGACGGTGTTGGCATCTCAAATCCACGTCACAATCCACCCGCAACCGAAGCGCAATGGCGCGAAAACATGCGTGTGGTGTTCCGGGTGCTGACGGTTCAAGCCGAGGCAACCACGTTCTCGCCGCTGAAATAAGGAGAGCGTGATGCGCAAGGATATTATTGGCACCATCGTGGTCTTGGGCATTGTGGGCGCACTGGTTCTCAATGAGATGCCTGACGAGTCTCAGCCAAACAATGTAAAGCCGATAGAGCCAAATTGGGGGGCAATTGCGGCTTGGCCCAATTTTACGTCGAACATAGTGGAGGCGCAGCCGGACCCAAACCGCCGCGTGACAGCGATTGTGCTGGACGACAGCGGCTCCATGAAGAGCGATATGGAGGCCGCCAAACAGGCTGTGATTGGTGCGCTGGATGCGATGGCGGCAGACGATCGGGTTGCGGTTGTGGCGCTGAATGCGGGCACGGTTCTGCCCTTTGCCACGGTTGCTGATGCAAAAGCTGACCTGCCTGCGCTTTTGGCGCCCATTGTCAGCGACGGAGGCACGCCGCTTACTTTGGCGATCCAATCTGCCCAAAGACTGCTGGAGGCCGAGGCCGCCGCCGCGCGGGGGTTCGGCACCTTTCGTCTTATTGTGACCACGGACGGCGCTGCAGATGACAGCGAGGCACTCGATGAAGAAATTGAGACGCTGGCTGCCTCCACCCCAATCCAGGTTACTACCATCGGAATCGGCATAAAAGGTGGCCATGTGCTGCGCCGTGCAGATCTTGGCAGTTTTGTCGATGTCGCCAACGTATCAGCGCTACAGGGTGCATTGGAGGCGGCCGTGGCTGAAAATACAGACTTCACGGCGATTACGGAATTTGGCGCGCAGGGGGACTGATGCATGGGACGTCGCATTGATCTGAATTGGGACGAGTGGAACCCTGGACTTGATACCGATGACATGACCCTGGCCGAGGTTCTTGCAACCCTGCCTGCGGCAGAGGCCGAAGATGTGCCCGAGATCATTCGAAAGTATGAAAACCCCGAAAGCCCGGATGCGCTCCCCGGTGCAATCGACCTGGCGCGGCATGATTGTATCCACGTACTCTTGGGGCGGGGTCTTCATGTACAGGATGAGGCATTTGTGATCGGCGCCACCATGGGGGCCGCGTCAGATATTACCGGTGAGATCGTTGATTTCTTTATCAAAGTCTCGACAACGGAGTATCCAAAGCATTGGCGATTTGAAGAGGCGCACATCCCATCTTTCCGTCTCGGTGTGGGCTTTGCGATGGATAACCTGGCGGGCAAGAACCTGCATCTGATCCCACTTGAGGGGCCAGACTGGCAAGACAAGACCGTACGCGAAGCGCGTAAAAGACTGGGGATCGTCAAGGAAGAGCTGCGTGCGTACTTCCGCAAGGCGGAATTGCTGGTGCCCGGCACAGCAGCCACCCGACGGCTCGACACGTCTGCCCACCGCAAGGACGGACAGTTGAACCAACCGGATTGAGATGTTGGGACGTTTGATGCCGCCCCGTTGAGCTTGATTGCTGGCTTCGCCGCGCGCCTCCGGGTCGGGCGAAGGCGAAAAACGGTTTGCCGGCCCAACCTTGTTTGCCGATCCCACCATCATGTTCTCAAGCTGATTGATCTTCTGCTTGCCACCTCCAAGCCCGTCCGGTTTTTGTCATAAACGATATCGTTTCCGCGAAAACGCTGGCTGCACCTCGCTATGACCGAACGGGGGACGGGTCTTGGGCTGAAAGCAATGGTTCCTGCGTCACGTTCATCTCTTCAGGCCAATTTCACTCGAAACTCTAGGCAGGATTGAGCTGCCGTTTGATCACTTCAAACGCATTCCGCCTCGCGGGCCAGTATTGCTTCGGCGGCAGCATCAAGGGTTGAGAGGTCGACCTGCTCCAGCATCTGACCGCAGAGGTTACAGATCCCCGAATTCCGTTCTGGGAAGCTGTGGCCCCGAGCCATCAGTTCCAGCATAAGCCGCTTTGGTCCCCAGCGGCGGATCACCTGCAAGGACGGGCGGGTCTCCATCGCGGCGACCTCGGCGCCGACCGTGGCACCGCTCACCTTGGCAAAGGCGCGGTCAGCATAGTTCACCCAAGGCGCGCAGCAGGGAAACAGACGTCCCGCCTGGTCTATCGTTGGCATCCTGCCAGCAACCGGGCAGGGCGTCTGTGGCGTTTGAGACAGGAGCGCTGTGTCGACCTCTGACATCAGGCGCGCCGCTGCGCGGCCTTCGCCTGTCAGGAATTGCCAGTTCACCAAAAGCCGTTTTTGGATTGTCTCTTCCAGAAAGGCGCTGCGCTCCGATTCCGAAAGGCTGTCCATGTAGGCGCCCCAATCGTTCAGATCCGTCGCCCTCTCTGCGGCAAGCCCATAGTAGTCCAAAAGCGATTTCAGCTCTTGCGGCGCCCCGGTCGCCGCGTCATTGGCAGAACCGCGCACCACGCAGGACACCAATGGCGGAAAGCCCACAATCCGGCAGGCGTCGACGAAACATCGGGCGAGGTTGGCGGGCAGAAACTCCAGGTGCCACTTGTCCAACGACAGGCCAATACTGTCCAGACCTGCCTCTTTGAGTCGCCGCAACACTGCTTCGGCCCGTTTCGGTGTCGAGGCCCAGAACCCGTTTGAGGTCAGTCGCACGCCTTTGCCATGGGATTTCACCCGTCGGATCACGGCTTCGATTTCTTTGGGATGCAGCATCGGCTCTCCCCCAGAGATATCGATGAACCGGATGTGCGGTTGCGCGGCCAGACCGTCGACCAAGGCCAGCGCTTCGTCAAGATTCATGGCCCCTTGACGCTTTGGGCCGGAATTCACTGAACAATGGGCGCAGGCAATGTTACATCGCATCGTATAAAGCAGTACCGAGGTCGTCATCCCTCCACCTCCGGCCCGCTTGTGGACAGTTGGACCTGCAGGGCTGCTGGCATCGCGTCGGGCAGGGCTTTCTCATCACTTGGGAAGAGTGCCACGGTTACGCACAATCCATCTTCTTCAACCACTATTCCGTGGGCCAGCATTGCCATGAACGCTGCATCGGCGTCGTCGGTGTCGATCACGGTATCAAGCTGCACGTCCGAAGATATCGCGTGCAGACGGGGGGCAAGGTCAGGATCGAGGTAAGGCGAGGGATGTGCCCAGTGGCGCGTCACCCCAAGATTGCGCAGGGTGGTGGGGCGGTCCATCCGTGGCAGCAGCTGTGCCGCAGCCCCGCTCAGGTGATAGCGCAAGCGAATGTCGCCCACGCGCCGCTCGATCCTGTAGCCTTCCGCTTGCGGCCTGATCTCCAACCTGTGACTGCCGACAGCATATGCATTCTGCCACTCGGCCACGGGACCACGCGTATCGCGCTCGATATCCTCGAGGATGGCTTGCGCCTGAGGCGTCCGGTCGGCGTCAAACCGATAGGCCAGCAGGGCAAGGTCTTCTTCGGGCACGGGATGGCAATACTCATAGAAATGCGACGGGCGCAGGTTCAGCAACCCGTGCTGTTCAGGAAAGCGATACATTGGTGCGTAGCGTTCCACTTCGCACCGCACGAGTCCCAGGGGCGGGCGCAAATGGCGCATTCGGCGGGACAATTCGACCTGGTGCCGGTAGTGATCTTGCGTCTCGCCTTCAAAGCCGAACAACATGGACCAATGAACACGCAGCCCGAATTCTTCGGCCAGGCGCAGGGTGTAGACATTGAAAATGCCGGTGGTGCCCTTCTTCATCAGCTTTAGCACCGGGGTCGACAGGCTTTCTATCCCGGGCTGGATCTGGCTGATGTTGTTGGCGGCAAAAGTGCTGATGATGGGCCTGTCCAGGTTGGCTTTGACCTCAAAGAAGATCTCGGCCCCATCCGTCGCTGCGCCCACGTGGGGACAGACCTCGGAGTAGTATTCGTGCGGCATGATATTGTCGACGGCCATGAAACGTTCGGGGGAGTAGCGGTCGGTGAGGTCCCGCAGTTCAGACAGGAACCGGTCGGCGTCCTTTCGGAAATAGGGCATCTTTGTTGGGCTGAGGCCGCAGAAGGTGCAGTGATGCTTGGCGCCCCACCAGCATCCGCGTGACGCTTCTATGGGCACGTAGTGGGGCAAAGTGCGGGTCAGCCCAGCCGGTAGGGCGCGGTAGTAATCGTCGTAGTCGGGGATGGGCAGGCCATTGGCATCTTTGACCCGTTCGGTGGGCGGGCCTTCGTGTATGCGGCCGTCGGGATAGCGCTCCAGCACGCCGGGCAGATTTGCTATGCGCGCCTCAGCCACGGCCTCACAGAGTGGGATGACCACGTCATCGCCTTCGCCCATGACCACTCCATCCAGCGCGTCGCAAATGCGCATGATGCCCAGACCCATGGGGTCGGCACAGCCGCAGCCGCCCATAATCAACTTGACCTTGGGGTGTCGCGCGCGGATGCGATTGGCCAGCGCGATGGAGGCATTGAGCTGCGAAAAGGAATTGGCCAGGCCGATCACATCGTAGCGCCCCCAATCGGTGCTGGCGATGGCGTGATCGATAAAGGCCTCAGCGAGGGGGCGCCAGGCGCGCGCATCTGCGCAGCGTGCCTCGGGCGTGCCATCGGCGACAATCGCCCGCATGTAGGCCGGGTCAATCCGGTCCCAATCGGCTTCGGGAAATGCGGCCTTGCCAAAGATCCATTCACCCAGATGGATGCCGAAACTATCACAGACATCCTGGTAGCGGCCCAGCTCTTTGAACTCCTGAATTTGCACCCAGTCCAGAAAGGCCAGTGAAAGGTATTTTACCTCGGCCTTGTGTCCGGCCTCCTTCAGGCGGGTCTTGAGCAAGGATGTCCCGATGGACGGCCAGGCCACCGGGCTGAAGGGCGCTTCGATCAGAGCGATGTTGAGACGGGCGCGGTCCATGGGGCCTGGGCTCCTTCAGTCAAAGGCGGTGTGTCGATCAGTGGGGCAAGCCGTGCGCGGTTCACATGCAGGGGCATGGCCAACAGCCGGTTGCCCTCTACGAGGATAAGGCCGGTCTGGATCATACGATCCAATAAGTCTTCTCCGTTCAGCTCTTCGTGGCGCATGTCTTGCACCCGTGAGGCAAAGCGCTGGAGGTATGCCATCAGTTCTTCCGGGGGCAGGGCGCGCTGGCCCATATCGTCCCAGTCGGTCGGCTTGTCAGCCTTCAGCAGCGCATCGCGGGCGCGCACCGCGTCGCATCCACGCAGCATCTCAGCTGCGTTGTCAGGAAGCAGCATTATCCGTTCCGGCCCATCCAATGGACCGGTCACCAAGGCGCTGCCCGTTGCACAATTCATTAGATGCAGGGTCGGGCCGTGCGCGGCAAAGGCAGCCTTCCATTGCTGGACGAGCGGGCTGAGCCGCTCTTCGATCAGCCGGTCGATCCGCTTGTCTCGCTGCGGGTCCGAATAATCAAAGCGATAGGCAATACGACCCAGCATCTCGGGACTTAGGCCTGGAAAGGCAAAATCATACCAATGGGTATGGCCGGTCAGCTGGATCCCGAACTCTTCGGGGCGCGACTGATAGGGGCTGAAGCGTTCGATATAGACCGGCGCGACATTGCCGGGCGGGGTGAGGTGGGTAACATGGCGCAGCAGCTCCATCGTTTCTTCATATTGCTCCAGCGTCTCGCCGGGAAAACCTGTGAGGATGAACCAAGACACGTCAAAACCGCCCTCGGTCAACCATTTCAGCGTCTGAACATTCTGCAATGCGCTGATGCCCTTTTTCATGAGCTTAAGGATGCCGGAATTCAGGGCCTCGATCCCCGGCTGCACCTTCATGACCCCCGCGTCATGCATCGCATCCACATGGGTGCGTCTCAGGTTGGCCTTGATCTCGTAATGGACGAAGTAATCCTTGGGGCTGGCGGCCAAGTCCTTCATCACAGTCGAGAAATAGCTCTGGTCGACAATATTGTCGACGGCGAAGAAATGGCTCTTGCCGTAGCGTTCGGACTGTCGTTCGAATTCGGCAAAGGCACGTTCCGGGGATTTCGACCGGAAATCCATCCTGTCGGCGTTCAGCCCGCAAAAGGTGCAATGCGATTTCGCCCCCCACCAGCAGCCGCGCGAGGTTTCGATCGGTAGAAACATGGGCAGGCCCTCAACTGGGCCACGCAGCGCTTCGAGCTGAGCCTTGGTGTCGAAATAGTCGCTGAAATCCGGGTCAGGCACGTCGTTCATCTTGATCGGCAGTTTGAGGTCTTTTGTGACCTTCACGCCTTTGGGGCCGCGCGTCGCATATCCCGGCAGAGCCGCGATCCGGTCGGTGTCATCCTCGCTCAGCGCGCGAACCATGTCGCTGATGGTCAGGTCGACCTCGCCGGTGGCTACGACGTCGATTTGCTCAAAGGCCTCCAGCAATGCTGGCCCCATCTCGCCAAAGCAGTTCGCTCCCCCAAACAGGATTTTTGTTTCGGGGCGGAGCCGACGCAGATGCGCGGCCGCCGCCAGAGAGGGCTGCGTTTGCATGAAAGAGGTGGTGAACCCGACCACTGGAGCGCCAGAGGCTGCCAAGCGACGCGCGCAATATTCAGCAAAGGCATCTGCCTGTGGCCGCAGCCGGGCCAGTTTCTCGACCAGAGGTCCGGGGACAACGCGCTCTTCCAGCAGCGCCTTGAGATAGGCGATGTCGCGCTCGGGGTCCTGACGGGGGCTGAACAGCCATTCGCCGGGCAGGAAATCCCATAAATAGGCAATCTCATCATGTAGGCGCCAGCCTTCGGTCAGGTCAGTGTCTATGGTGGCGAGATATTCGAGGTTGAAATCGAACAGGCGACTGCGCAGACCGGCCTTTGCCAGCTGCGCTTTGATCGTGGCAGGGCCGATGCTGGGGATGGCACAGAGGCCAAAGGGCATGATGGCCATGGCGAAATCAACGGCTTTTTCGGACATTGCGGTCTCCGTTGGGCACAAGGCATCCCTGCTCTTAGCATAGGCTGCCGATCAGACAGTGGGAGCGAAGGACCCGGGAGATCTTCTCATCCCCCGGATCAGGGCATCAGCCGTGATAGTGGATGTCCAACAGTGCCGCGTCTCCAATATGGAGGCCGGGCTTGTCCATCACATCCATGTCGGTGATCGACTTGCCGTGATAGTGGATATCCAGGAACGCGGCCTGGCCACCGCCCTTGCCCAATTTGGGTGCCTCCAGGGTCGGTGCCTCGACCGCCGCCATGGAAGAGCGGGACATCAGCGCGCCTTCGGCCTCTTCTGCGCTTTCGCGCATGACGCTGCCAGCCATGCCTTCCTTGCCATGGTAGTGAATGTCAAGGAACGCCGCCTGACCGCCCTTGGATAGGGCCGGATTTGACGCCGCTGCCAAACCCTCTTTGCCATGATAGTGGATATCCAGGAAGGCGGCTTGTCCCCCCTTGGACAGGGCTGGGTTTGACGCGGCCGCGAGGCCCTCTTTGCCATGGTAGTGAATGTCCAGGAACGCCGCCTGTCCACCACCCCCGCTCAGCGCGTTTCTGGATATCAAACCGCCTTCGGCCTCTTCGGCGCTTTCGCGCATGACCCCGCCGGCCATGCCTTCCTTGCCATGGTAGTGGATGTCGAGAAAGGCGGCCTGACCACCCTTGCCTGCCAATCCACGCAATTGGGCGGCTTCGGCTTCAGAGCCGTCGCCATGGTAGTGAATTTTCATCGTATTCTCCTTTTTGCAAATGACTTCAGTTGCGGCCTCCGAGCGACTTCCATCGCTCAAAGTTGTAGAACACTTGTTCCGTGAGCCGGCTTGCGGTGTTCAACTGTGATCCACCGTAATTGTGGATCCCGGTGGCGATGTAGTCCTGCCCATCCCACATGACGACGGGGGCGCCGCTCATGCCGCCGAAAGTGTCGATCTCATACTGCAGGATCGCTGGCTGCGGCGGTTGCAGACGCTTGGCGTGGCCCCACAGAGTGCCGCTGGGCTTGTCCTGCGGATAGCCGGAAATATTGGCCAGAGCGCCGCTCAGCGTGACATCGGGCAGCACGCCATATCCGAAAAACCCCTGATCCCCGGGTGGTGCAAAGATCACGCCGTAGTCATGCACCGTGTCGCGGTTGTTCACCCATCCGCTGGTAGAGGCATAATGCATGACCGTGAAGGCGCGGTCGTAGTGGGTTTGGTTCTGCCCCACGAAGACAGTGATCGAGCGCACCCAGCCGCCGTGATTGTGCAAAAAAACGCAATGCCCTGCGGTGACGATCACCGACGGCGAAATGAACCAGCCGGTGCCCAACCATCGGGTACCGTTAGAGGCGGTGATCTCCAGGCGGCACAGCCAGGAGAATGGCGTGGCGCTGCTGTCCAACACTTGCACCCGATCATCGGCGAGGATCACAGCTTCGGCGGTCATATCGCCATCGCTCGTGGGCGGGGCTCCGACGATCTGTCGTAGCACCATGGGCCCGGCCGAACTGGCATCGGGCAAGGGTTCGGAGCAGGGCTTCAAGCCGGCCTTGGGGACCTCCTGAGCCGCCGACTCTGTCCGTCGGGCCGACATCCGAAAACTGTCCCGGGCCGCAAAGGCATCGGCAAACTCCGGAAATGGCAGGCCTGATGTCGTTTGCGTGCTTTCTGCTTCTTGTCCCGAGGCAAAGGATTCCACCGGCGTCGCTGGTCCCGCTCCAGTCAGCATCTGTGGTGCCGCAACAGGCGGCCGAAAAACCGGTTGCGCTGCGCCACTGTCTGGTTTGTGTTGTGTTTTCGGTGCCCCCTCCTGTGGCGAAGGCGGCGCACTGCTTTCTTTTGGTTTGACTGCAGACTCCTGCAGAAGTGCGCGCAGCTCCCGGACGAGTCGCAGCCCTTCCAGTGCTTTGGGATTCAACGGCGTTGTTGCTGCAGGTAGGCCGTCGGTGGCATAGCCGTGCTTGTCAAGATAACCAACCGGATCAGCGCAAAACGCCTTGGCGTCCGCCTTTTGCAAAGGCAATGATCCAATGAATTCTTTCAGTTTTTTTGACATGGCAAGATCCGGGCTAGTCAAATGATCGCCGTGCGGCGACAAAAAACGGCAGAGAAAAATTCAAAAATATCCTCATCAGTCTTGCACAATTGGCACAAAAAAACAACCTAAGGTGTTTCTGCGCCTGGTTTCGGGATGGCTCCAAAGCCATTTTGTCTGCCTGCAAAGTGCAGAAAAATCTCGCGCGCAGATCGATGAAAAACAACAGCTTCCCGGGGGTTAGGTGCCGCAACACTGAATTGCTGCGCTGCAGAGTCCTTGGCCTGGGAAAACCGCCTAATCGCTTGCCTCTACGGCATCCTTGACTGTCCCGAACGAAAGTAAATTGTCGGCGAATCGCACGGGCCCGTACGATCTGTGTAGGGGCTATTGGTGATGGTCAGTCCAGCCAGAAGTGAACGTACGGCGCGGCCAACAGATCAAAATGTGTCGCCACCGCCCATCCGAGGGGCGAGTTCACCTCTTGTAGCAAGTGGTTTTCATAAGCGGATTTCTAGGTGGCGCACTCCGGACACCGACTATGATCACCTTTTGTCATCAAAAACTAGCGACGGACCAGCGGACGACGGACCTGCGATGGTGCAATCCCGAATAGTCGGCGGAATGCGGTGGCGAAGTTTGCAGGGGAGCCATATCCCGCCTGTTCTGCAGCATCCTCGATACGGAGCCGATCCTCCTCAAGAGCCCTGCGTGCCACTTCGAGACGAAGCCGACGAATATGCGCAAGCGGGGCTCGTCCGTGCGCCTTCTGGATCAGGCGCCTCAGACCGGATTGACTGAGCCCGCCCTCGGTGGCCAGTTCCTGCAGAGATGGCACCGGTCCGGGGCGGCGCGCGAACTCTTCGATGCGCAAAAGTTGTGCAGTTTCCCGTGCGGTCAGCCCGGAGCCCGTTTGGGGGGTGTTCATATCCGCAAAACACCGGGCCACCAGTCCCAGGGCCATAGATTCTGCCTGCAGACGGGCCACAGGTGTGGAAAACCCTTGCGTGACGGCGAGCCTCTCAAGGACGATGATGTCTTCCATGCTGGCAAGCCATTCCATTCGCTGCATCAGGCGGCTGTGCGATAGCTCTGGCAGGGAGAGGGCGTTTTGGTCGAGCCAGTCATGGGACATCTGTATGCTGATCTTGCGTACATATTCGTTGGGGTTTGAGCGACGGTAAAAGCGCTGGGCTTCGTCGATTGAGGTCAGAACCAGCTTGACTGGCTCCCCGGGACGCCTGCCTAGATTCATGGGAGTTCCGTCCAGTTGAGCTTCGGTCGTGCCTTCCAGAAAACAATGCAGCACCGCACCCGGATTGCGTTGCCCCTGAACCTCGAAAGCCTGCCGGGCGGTGGCATTGAGGGTATGCAGTCCAAAGCCATTCTGAAGTTTCAGGGCGGTGACCAGCCCATCAAAGACGTGGGATCCCGGCCGCTGTGTCGCGCTGAACCAGTCCAGTTTTCGTTCGAATTCCATGACATTCGGAAGAGTTTTCCGCAGCCCATCCATGTGCGCATCCAGTCCAGAAAAAACAGGGACCCTTGTGCTGGACAGCGGTTTTCTTGCGTTTCGCAAAGGTTTTTGAACGTTTCGCAAAGATCGCTGACTGGCGGGGTGTGAGGATGCAATTTAATTATCCCACTGAAATAGTCAACTTTCTGGGGATACCACGATGTCGCGGATGCCGCTGCGTTCATTCATTCTGGCCGGGACAGCTCTGTCCACGCCTTTGCTTGCCACCACTGCCTTCGCGCAGGAGGACGATCCGGTCTTTCTGGGCGAGGTCCGTATCGAATCTGCTGATGCGCAGGCTCTTTTGGGCAATGACACCGTTACCGAAGAGCAGCTCGACGCGCGGAACCCCTCGTCGGTCAAGGATGTCTTTGCTGGCGAAAGCGCGGTGACGACAGGCGGTGGGGCAGCGATCGCCCAGAAAGTCTTTGTGAACGGGATCGAGGAAAGCCTTCTTTCGGTGACCATCGACGGAGCGCGTCAGAACAAATCCGCGTTTCATCACACCGGCAACGTCCTGTTGGACCCGGAATTGTTGAAATCCGTTGAAATCAGCAAGGGCTTGGCCCCGGCCGACGCAGGTCCGGGAGCTCTGGCGGGCTCTATTGCCTATGAGACAAAGGACGCTGGCGACCTGTTGGACGCGGGAGAGAACTTTGGTGGCCGCTTCAAACTGGGCACCAGCGACAACGGTACTGAGCTGGAAAGTGCGCTGGCGCTGTTTGGACGTCAGAATGGCTTCGAATACCTGCTCAGCGCCACCCGGCGGACTGGTAATGACTACAAAGATGGCGATGGCAATGAAGTCCTTGGGACCAGGGCGGATCTGACAGACTATGTCGTCAAATTCGCCTATGAGGCCCAAAACGGTCATCGCTTTGAATTTGCGGCTTCTGAAACCGAAGACAGCGGATTGCGCTCGGCCCAGGCCGGACCTGGAGGCATTCTGTTTATCCGTCCTGATTTCGCGGGTGTGGTGTCACGTCCCAGCGTTCTGACCGAAGCCTTATCGCGCCGGACCTCCTATACATTTACCTACTCCAACACCCAGGCACAGGGGATCTGGGATCCGGTCATCCAGATCAGCCACAACGAGCAGGAAATCGATGCCAGCGGTGTCTACGGCGTCAACAAGAGTCTGAGCGGAACCTTCAAGAACGACTTCGCAATCGCGGGGGGGACGCTGACCGCCGGACTGGATTTCTTCAGAGAAACCGCCGAAGGGCAGGGGCGAGGACCGGGGCTTTTTGCAAGTTCGGGCACCGAAAAACTCAGCAACGTTGGTCTCTTCGCACAGGCCCGGCAGGATGTCGGTCAGCGGGTTTCCGTCAGCTATGGCGCTCGCTATGACAGCCAGAGGTTCACCGGTGCAGACGGGTCGAAGTTTTCTGAGGGTGGTTTCAGTGTCAATGGTTCGGTGGATGTCATCCTGTCCGATTCCTGGACCTTGAATGCCGGACTTGCTTCGAGCTGGGGTGGCTATGAGCTGGGCGAAGCCGCGCTGGTCAACTTTGGCACAGCCTGGAACTATTCCGGCTTCACCACCTCCCGAGCCAACGCCGGCCGGATCGGGTTGCGCTTTGACAAGGGGCCCTGGAACGTCAGTGCTGCTCTGTTCCGCACCGATGTTGACGACATTGCGGCTGTGCTTCCAAGCTCGGGGGCTCGTGGCGCTACTGCAGACCTCAAAAGTCAGGGTGTTGATGTCGCTGTGGAATATAGCTGGCTCAGCGGTTTCGCCCGTCTCAACTGGACCTATGCAGATGTTGAGCTGAACGGCGCTGCCGTCGGGTCCACCGCATACTATCTGGGACGCCCAATGGGCCATATGATTGCACTGGAAGGAGGTTGGGATCTGGACGAGCAGTGGCGTGTTGGCGGCACCGCAGAGATCGCCCTGGAGAACAGCGATGCGGCCATCACATTGCCGGGCTATGAGGTGGTCAATCTTTATGCGGCCTACTCCCCGCGTGATCTTGGCAATCTCGAAATTCGTCTGGATGTCCGCAATCTCTTTGACGAGACCTATGCAAGCCGCAGTTCTGACGGCGTCGACGCGGCCAGCGTCATTGCCCTCAACGAACCGGGCCGAACGATCGGCCTGACGGCTCGTCTGCGGTTCTGAGCGCAGCAATTGCCACAACAGTCCAAAGGGGCGCTAACCGCCCCTTTGTCTTGCCCAGCCCCAGTTATCGCCAGGAGTCCCATGCTCAAACAAACCGGTTCGTTCAAAACGCAGTTCGCAAGCAAATATCTGCAGCAGCTGTGCAAGCACTTCGCCCATAAGGTCAAAGTTGAGTATGACAGCCAGCAGGGAGATGTGAACTTTCCCTTTGGAAAAGCGTGTCTTTTTGCTCAGGAGGGCGCGTTGATCGTCCATATCAGCGCCGAAGACGACGATGCACTGGCCAAGGCGCGATCCGTTATTGATGTCCACCTGAAGACCTTCGCTTTCCGCGAAGACTTCGATGAAATGGAGTGGCGGGACGTCTGAGCCTCAATGTCGCAATACATCCGGGTGCAATGGCGACGAAAAAGGTATGTGGCACTCAGGTCTCAGGCCAACACAGCGACGGCTGAAGCTTGATCAATGGCTGGATTTCCGCAAGCGGATTTCAACATGCGCAATCGGGTTTGGCGGGAAAATGATCTGGAAAATCAACTCTCGGGCCGCCATCACTCAGAGTGAAAGACGAGATCAAAAGACGTTGCCGGGCGATTTCGGGCTCGGCAAAGGCCATTGGCAGACCTCCCTGCCTCAGCCGCAATCAGCCTGTCAAAAAGGCTGTGCGGCCGATCATCTGAAATCGCAGCGCTAAATATCGAAGTTTGTGGGCAGAACAATCATGTCGCGGATCGTCACATTGCGTCCGCGGGTCAAAGCAAAGATCAAAGCGTCGGCAACTTCCGCAGGCTCAATCAGAGAGCCGCTTTCTTTTGCCTTGCGCAGGTTCTCTTCGGGCCAATCCGCCAGCAGGGCTGAAACCACGGGTCCGGGCGAGACCTGGCCTACCCGAATGCCATGTTCCCGCAATTGGCGGCGCATCGTTTGGACGAAACAGGTCATCGCCCATTTGGAGCCAGAATAGACAGGTTCCCACGGGATGGCCGAATGACCCGCGACCGAGCATGTCACCCAGATGTCGCCGGTTCCTCGGGATTTCATGTGGGGGATCACGCCGTGAACGTTCTTCATTACGGCGTTGACGTTCAGGTTGAGCATCCTGTCAATGGTGTCGGGATCGGTCTCATCGAGATCGCCACCTATGTAGGTTCCGGCATTGCAATGCAGGATATCTATATGCTCGACCTTTTTGAGTATTTCAGGAACCATCGCCTTGCAGCTCTCAGGATCCAGAAGATTGGTTACTTGTGCCATGGTCATTTCACCAAGGCGCGCCGTCTGCTCGGCCAGCGATTTTTCGTCCAGGTCCACCATGACAACGGTTGCGCCTTCTGCAACCAGCGCTTCGCTGGCTGCCAATCCGATACCTGAGGCCGCGCCTGTGACAACGGCGATCTTTCCACGGAGGGTTTCGGCCATATCGGGCCTCCTTGTTGTTCAATTGGGGGGTCAGACAGCCAGGAAGCCGCCGTCGATTGGAAGCACGGCGCCTGTGACCATGGGGGCATCGCTGCCCAAGAGCATGATGATGGATTTGGCCACATCCTCGACCTCGGCAAACCGGCCGACCGGGTGTCGGACCATCATTGGGCCTTTCTTGGCAGGATCTGACCAGGCGGCAGCAGCCAGCTCTGTCATTGTGACGGTCGGTGCAACTGCGTTGACACGAATGCCATGGGGGCCCAGTTCCTTGGCCATAACGCGCGTGGCCCCTTCAAGGCCTGCCTTCGAGGCGGCATAGCACATGTGCTCATCAAATCCCCGATGCCCCGCGATGGAGGTGACGTTGACGATAGCGCCTCCGCCTCCTGCAGCAATGCGGGCACGCGCGAATTCCTGGGCGCAGACCAATGCTGCTCGCAGATTGATGCCCATGACCGCCTCATAGCCCTCGTCTGTCATGTCGAGCACCGTCTCCAGCACATTGGTTCCGGCGCAGTTGATCAGGAAATCTCGGCAGCCGGTTTCTATCATGGCAGCACGGGCTGATTTTGTGTTCATCAAGTCGACCGCGATGCCCGTGGCCCCGATGTCTTTTGCCAGGCTGTCGAGATCTGATTGCGTGCGGGCCATGGCAACAACCTTGGCGCCCCGTTTTGCCATTTCGACGGCACAGGCGCGGCCGATGCCTTTTCCAGCTCCGGTGATGATGACGCTTTTGCCTTCGAATTGCGACGTCATGAGTTGAAATCCTTTTGTTGTAGCGGGGCCGCTTTTGAAAAGCAGTCAGTCGGACAGGCCATGAGCCAGTCTCTCGTGCGCCCGGTCAAAATAGTCTTTGAATGCTTGGTGTGGTCCGCGGCATGGGCCGCTTTCAGCATGGTTTTCCCGTCGCAGAGCAGCGCCACGATTGGGTCACGTTTGTCGTGTCGCAAGCGAAAGTGGGTGGCTCGCACCAGCGGTGCGGCCCAGTCGGAGCGAGTGGATTTCGAACCCGATCCCGCTGGTCGTGAAGCGCACTTTAGCAAGATCGCAAACCTGTGCAGAGGTGGATCCAATCGGTCAGATGCAAATGTCATGACTGTACCATCACTCTGAACCGGCGCTGGGATCGGCTTTGGTATCGAGGATCAGCTTTGCTGTTGTGTCATCCGTTACCAGCGTGTCAACGAGGCCACGCCGGCAGGCCGCCTTGATGATATCAACCTTGTGCGGTCCGGCTGCTGCCATGATCTTTTCTGGAACTTGGATGACTTCATTCAAGGGCATGCCGACCTTGCGGCTGTCGATTTCTCCCGAAACCGAATGACCATCGCGATCAAGAAACTGACCAAGAACGTCCCCGATGGCGCCCGCTTCGATCAATGCGTTTGGGGTCAGTTCCTGTGGCAAACCGTGTTCAACCAGGAAGGATTTTTCCGAAACGTTGGAGCAGGTGAGAAGGACGGCATCCAGCGATGCAAATTTGTCGAAGTGTTCCTTTAGAGCGTATTGCGACAGGAACAGCTCCCGGTCGATCCCTTCAGAAAGATAGATCGGCGCAGTCAGCACCGAGTAACGTGCGCCAAGCACGTTGGCAAAGCCAGACGCAATTCCAAAGGAATTCAAGGTCGATCCTTTGGCCGTGCCTCCGAGTATCGACACGACTTCCAGGCCCGGGTGCGATTGCCGCGATAGCTTGCGAATTGCAGAATCCAGTGTCAGCCCCCAGGACACCCCCAATGACCGCCAGTCGCCGGATGCCAAGCGCTCGGTCAACAGCGCGGCCAGCGCTGCGCCAACAGAGCGATGATAGTCATAAGCCGCGTCATTGGCCGGGCCTACGATGGCCCGCTTTAGGCCCAGGAATGCCTTGAGGTCCTCCTGCATCTCGATGCGCGGCAGAAACGGCGACTCGATGTGAATCTTTACGAAGCCAAGTGACTTTGCTCGCTGGATCGCCTGATTGACCCGCAGCCGCGTGACATTCATGAGGCGTGCGATTTCGGCCTGGGTCATTTCGTTTACGTAATAGTGCCAACAGATTTCCGTAACGAATGCATCGTTTTCTTCGTTTGCTTCGCGCGCCAAGCCAGTATCCTCCCGTGCCCGTGGCGACTGCCTTCAAGTCACATATCGGTATTCTTGGCAAAATTACATTTGTATATCAAGTGATGCATTTGGAATTTTACACTTGCATGGGTAAGTATGCATTTGTAGCCTTTTGGGGGGAGGTGGCGCGAATCGCACTGCATGAAGCTGTGGAAAGCCTGCGCTGAACTCCTGCATGGATAAGGGAGGAAAACCGTGAGCTTTATTTTGAAACTGGGCGCATCCGCGCTTGCATTGACGCTCGCCAGCGCTGCGTATGCGGAGGAGAGCGCTGATTTCTGGAAAAAGGCCGCTGAACCCTATCAGGGCGTTACCATTCGGGGGGTGACTGAATCGTCTCCGCCTTCGCTCTACATCAGGGAAGTTCTTGCGCCTGAATTTGAAGCGCTGACCGGAATTCGCGTCGACGTCGAGACCACGTCCTGGGATCAGATGTTCGACAAAGCGATCAAGGACATGGAAGCCGGAACCGGCATTTATGACATGGCCTACATCGAGCAGGACATCATCTATTCCTACCTTGCGCGCGGTTTTCTGACCGACCTCACCGGTTTTCTTGCGGCCAATCCGGACCTGAAGGCGCCGACATATGACGAAGCCAACTTCACGACTTTCGCCAACTACTTCAAGGATGCTGACGGCAACCTGTATGGTGTGCCGATGGAGGCCTTCCTGAAGGTCTATCTCTATCGCACCGATCTTTTTGAAGATCCAAAGATTCAGGCCGCGTTCAAGGAAAAAGCCGGCCGTGATCTCGTGCCTGCCAAAACGCATGCTGAATACGCTGAAATCGCAGAATTTTTCACGGAGTATGGTAAAGAGTACGACTTGGATCTCTGGGGAACGACCGCTCAGGCTCATACTGGCCACGTGGCATCCTGGTATGAATACTACGAGTCGATCGCGCCCACGTTTGGTGTCTACAACTGGGGTATCGACGCCAACAACAACTACGCTGCTTCGGTTGCCAATGGCGGCGCGATGAACAGTCCGGAAGCTGTCGAAGCCATGACCTGGTGGCTCAGCATGCGTGACATTGCGCCACCAGAAAGCCCGGCATCGACCTGGACCGAGGTCGGCACCACCTTTGGCGCCGGTCGCGCCGCTCAAGGCCTGGTCTATGGGGAAAACGCAGGCTGGATTGCCGCTGATGCAGAAAAATCTCTGGTCGTTGGAAAGGTTGGCGTCGCTCTGCCACCGTTGGCAGACGGTGTGTTGGCCGACGCCGAAGCGGGCGAAGGCTATATCGGCTACTATGACGGTGGCGCATTCGGCATGCCGCATTCCTCGAAGAACAAGGAAGCCACAGCGCTTTTTCTTCAGTACATTGGGCAGAACGAGGTTCAACCTGACTGGGCAGTCGCGGCACCACGGGTGACGAACACTGCAACCTACGAAGACCCCAAAGTGGTGGCCTTCAATGATGAATTGGGCGGTTACTATGACCTGATCAAGGACAAGGGCTATCTGTTCGCAGGTGCGCCGGCCTATCCGTTCCATGCTCAGGTTCGTGAAGCGACCGCTCCAATCTTCTATCAGATCCTGTTGGGAGAACTTTCCCCGCAGGAAGGGCTGGACAAGATGGCGGCAACTGCCGAGGCAACGCTTTCTGATCTAGGCTACCGCAAGTAACCAATTCTCCCGGTTGCCAACCGGGTCGCCGTCTTCAAGATGGCGACCCGATTTCGAACTTACAAATACTGCAAAGAGCCGGTTTTGTACCATAACCATGGTTCCGAAACGCGGGAGGGGATGCGTCATGCAATCCAAAAGACTTGGCTGGATACTTCTGGCGCCGACCTTGGTCATCCTGTTTTTCTTTGGCGTGCTGCCCTTTTTTTATGTCGTCTACGTTTCGTTTCACTCCTGGAATCCCTTCGCGGTCAATCCCGAGATGGTTTTCAATGGCGCGGATAACTTCAGAAAGATCGTGTTCGACACGGCATTCCTAAAGTCGATTGGCGTCACGGTGATGTTTGTTGTGTTCGCGGTCCTGTCCGAATTGATCATCGGATATGCCCTGGCGCAGGCCTTCATGCGCGATTTTCCGGGCAAGGCGATCTTCCGTACAATCCACACGCTTCCTCTTATCATGGCGCCGATCATCGTGGGGTCTGTGTGGAAATTGATGACGACGCCGTCCATCGGGATCATTCCTCATTATCTGGAGGAATGGTTCGGCCTCACCATGAACATTGGCACCTCTGCACCCGCCGCATTTGCCACCGTTGTGCTCATGGATATCTGGCACTGGACGCCACTTGTTACCTTGACGCTGATTGCAGCACTTGTGTCATTGCCGCCTGATCCTTTTGAACAGGCCCAGATCGACGGAGCCGGCAAGCGTCAGATCTTCTGGCACATCACTTTGCCAATGATTGCACCCGCAGTGGTGGCGACCGTTTTCATCCGTCTGATGGATGCACTGCGCACAGTGGATGAGGTCTGGATGCTGACGGGCGGCGGACCTGGTTCGGCAACCCGTTTTGTGGGCGTGCACATCTTCAAGGAAGTGTTTCCCAAGACGAACTACGGGTACGGATCCACGATCTCCGTGATCGTTCTTTATCTAACAATCGTGTCTTGCTGGTTGCTCTATGTGACCATGCTGGCGCCACGCAGCAAGAGGGGCTGAAGCCATGAGAAAGCAAAGCCCGGTCATTGGCATCATTTTCTGGATCTTGGTGAGCGTCTTGACGCTGTTCCCGATCTACTGGTTGTTTGTCATTTCGGTAAAACCAGCCGTACAGCTGTTTTCCACGCCCGACCTGATCCTTTCGGATCCCTACTGGGGCAATTACGCCAAAGTCTGGGGGGATCGGCTGTTGCGCAGCTACATGCTGAATTCGGTCATCATTTCGACCGGCAATGCAGTGATCTGTACCGTGCTTGGCTTTTTTGCCTGCTACGCGCTGTCGCGGTTCAACATGAGCGGCAAGGAATCAATTTTTTTCTGGACCATAACAAATCGTATGGCGCCGCCGGCCGTGTTCCTGTTGCCGTTGTTCCTGTTGATGACGCAGGTCTACACCGTTGGGGAATGGAAACTGCTGGACACGCGCATCGGCATGATCCTTGTCTATTGCACCTTCAATCTTCCGTTTGCGATCTGGACCTTGCGCCCGACAGTGGATGGCATTCCAAAAGAACTTGACGAGGCGGCCTATGTTGACGGCGCAAACTCATGGCAGGTGATCACCAAGATCGTGTTCCCGCTGTGTCGTCCGGGCCTTGCGGTGACCCTGATCCTGACCTGGGTCTTTGCCTGGAACGAATACCTGCTGGCTGCGACCCTTACGAATTTCAATGCGCGAACCCTGACAACCGGCCTGTCCGAATATGTCACCACCACGGGCACTGAGTGGGGGGTGATGGCGACGATTTCGGTCTTCACCTTGATCCCGGCCCTGATCGTCTTTGGGCTTGTGCAAAAGCACATCGTGGCCGGTCTGACATTCGGTGCGGTGAAAGGATAAGTCATGAGCAATCCTCACCAAGAACCTCTGGTCTCGGTCCTGCACGAGGAAGAGAACAGCCCCGATATCCTCCCCAAGCCAACCGGGTTTTTGCCCATCGAAACGAACTGGTTTGATCGCGTGTTCATCTCGGTAGTGATCTGGATCGCCCTGTCGCTGTTCTGGTTCCGGTTCATCGAGCCGATGGGACCGTCGATCTGGATCTCCAATGCCATTTCCGCTGCCTTGGCATTCATAATCGTAAAGAAAGGTTGAGACATGGAAGCGCTTGTTCTGGAAAAGAAAGGCGAACTCAGCCTGCGCGATTTTCCCGAGATTGATCGTGCGGAAACCGCCCTTGGCCCGCGTGATGTCCGCATCAGGCTGCACACGGTCGGCATCTGCGGGTCTGATGTTCATTACTATTCGCATGGTCGTATAGGACCCTTTGTCGTGAATGCTCCCATGATCCTGGGGCACGAGGCATCGGGTACAGTTATCGAAGTCGGTGCCGATGTCGAACGCCTGATGGAAGGCGACAGGGTCTGTATGGAGCCAGGGATCCCCGATCCAAACAGCAAGGCCACCCAACTGGGAATGTACAATATCGACCCGACCGTGCGGTTCTGGGCGACCCCGCCTGTGCACGGCATCCTGAGACCGACATGCGTCCACCCCGAAGCATTTACATTCAAGCTGCCCGACAACGTGAGCTTTGCCGAAGCCGCGATGGTTGAACCGTTGGCGGTTGGTGTGCATGCCGCGACAAAGGCGCGCGTGCGGCCGGGCGACAACGCTATCGTCATGGGAGCAGGTCCCATTGGTCTGGTCACGGCCTTGTCGGCGCTTGCCGCCGGGTGTGCCAGGGTCTACGTCACCGATCTGGCCGCCAAAAAGCTGGAGATTGCAGGGTCGCTGAGCCCGGCGATCACGCCTGTCGATGTGACCGCGCAAGATCTCTGTGATGTCGTCAAACGCGACACCGATGGTTGGGGGGCTGATATCGTATTCGAAGCCACGGGCAGCCCTCAGGCGGCCAGAACGGTTTTTGAAGCCCTTTGTCCGGGCGGCTGTGTCGTGCTGATCGGTGGTCAGCCCGATCCAATCGAATATGATGCCGGTGCCGCGATGGTCCGCGAGGCACGGGTCGAGAACATCTTTCGCTACGCGCATGTATTTCCGCGTTGCCTCAGTATGCTCAGTTCGGGGGCGATCAACGTCAAACCGCTGATCACGCGGACATTCGATTTTTCAGACAGCGTGCAGGCATTCGAAATTGCCGCCTCCGCCCCACCGGCGGATGTGAAGATGCAAATCGAATTGCCGCAATAAGGAACTCAGGACATGGCCAACGTAAAAATCGACAACGTCATAAAGCGCTATGGCGCGACACAGGTCATGCATGGCGTCAGTGTGGACATCGAAGACGGCGAGTTTGTCGTGTTGGTCGGTCCTTCGGGATGCGGCAAATCCACTCTGCTTCGGATGCTGGCGGGATTGGAAGAGATCAGCGACGGAACGATCTCCATCGGAGATCGCGTGGTGAACGACGTTCCACCCAAGGAACGTGATATTGCGATGGTCTTTCAGAGCTATGCGCTTTATCCGCACAAGACCGTCTATGACAACATCAGCTTTCCGCTTTTGATGGCAAAGCGCTCCAAGGCGGAGATCGGGGAAAAAGTTGCCGCGGCTGCTGAGATCCTTGATTTGACCAAGTACCTTCAGCGCTACCCAAAGGAGTTGTCCGGCGGTCAGCGACAGCGGGTGGCGATGGGCCGCGCCATTGTGCGGGACCCCCAGGTTTTCTTGTTCGATGAACCCCTTTCGAACCTGGACGCGAAACTGCGGGTGACAATGCGGATCGAGATCAAGGAACTCCATCAGCGGCTTGGCACAACCATCGTCTACGTTACTCATGATCAGGTTGAGGCGATGACGATGGCGGATAAGATCGTTGTCATGCGAGACGGGCAGGTGGAACAGATCGGCAGTCCGCTTGATCTATACGACAATCCTATCAACACTTTTGTTGCCGGTTTTATCGGCTCGCCGTCTATGAACTTTGTTCATGGCAAGATCGCCGCTGAAGGCGGGGTCCGTGTCTTCAGATCAGACAGCGGTTTGACCCTGCCGCTTCCGCAAACAGAGGCAAAGGACGGTCAAGCTGTGACATATGGCGTGCGCCCCGAATGCGTTCAGGTTGCAGAAGATGGCATCCAGATGGAGGTGGTTGCGGTCGAACCGACGGGTTCAGAGACACAGATTTTCGCGCGTTCCGGCAAAGATCTTATCGATGCGCTCATCAAGGAGAGGATCACTGCGCGCCCCGGTTCACGCCTTGGGTTCGTGATCAACCCGGACGATGTGCATTTGTTTGACAGGCAGACGGGACGCCACATCTGATGGTATCGGTTCGGGCGGTCATTTTTGATTTGGACGGCTGTCTGGTCGACAGCGAGCCTTTGTCCCTGGAGGCGATTGCCTGCGAGATGCGGGCGCTTGGTATCGGGGATGCTTCGGCGCAGGAGATCGGAGACCGGTTTCTGGGCGTCGCCATGCCCGTCATTGCAGACTATGTCTCTGGGCGCCTTGGCGCGCCGGTTCCGGCCAACTTTGCTGAGCGCGTGGAAGCCCGGCTGCTTGCGACCTATCAGACTGAATTGCGGCAGATCCCTGGTGCTTCCAAACTGCTGGCCGGTCTTGCGGCAGAGGGGCGGGCTATGGCCATTGCAACCGGTGGATCGCTCAGGCGGATGGCGGCGACCCTGGAGCTCTCTGGCCTGGACGGGTGGTTCGGCGCAACCGCAACAAGTGCGGCAGAGGTGCGGCAGGGAAAACCTGCACCGGATATCTTTTTGTTGGCACTTGAGAGGCTCGGCATGGCCGCATGCGATTGCGTGGTGCTGGAGGACTCCCCGCATGGGATCAAGGGGGCCCGGGAGGCGGGCATACCGGCCATCGGTTTTGTAGGGGGTAGCCATCTGGACGGTAAGCGGAGCCAGCATGCCGCGCTCCTGCGCGATGCCGGTGCAGACCAAGTGTTCGAGCGGCTGGAGGACGTTGCAGGTTTCATTCTGTCCAGGACCGAAAGACTGACCACATGAGAGGCCTTTCACGCAACCGGCTTGATCACTTGCCAAAGACCATCAAGCGTCCCTTGTATCACCGCGATCAAATGACTCCGGGTATCGTCCACATTGGGGTGGGCAATTTCCATCGTGCGCATCAATCCTGGTACACGCATCGTCTGATGCAGGAGGGGATGGCGTTGGACTGGGCAGTCATCGGAGCAGGTGTTCGTCCCTATGACTGCGAAATGCGCGACAGGCTTTTGAGGCAAGACTGTCTGACCACTCTGATCGAGCTTGCCCCCAACGGCGCCTCAGCCGAGGTCATTGGCTCGATGATCGATTATGTCCCGGTTGAAACGGATAATCGACCCCTGATCACTCGGATGGCTGCCCAAGACATCCGTATCGTGTCTCTCACTGTGACAGAAAGCGGCTATTACATTGATCCGGTGACAAAGAGCTTTGATCAGGACCACCCCGATATTCGACACGATGCGGAGATGCCAGAGACACCTTCTACGGCTTTTGGTGCGATTGTCGCAGCGCTCAAGATCAGACGACAAATCGGTGCGGGGCCCTTTGCTGTTCAAAGCTGTGACAATCTGCTGGGAAACGGCAATGTCCTGCGTCAAACTGTGGTGTCCCTTGCGCGGCTCAATGATCCGGATCTTGCAGACTGGATCGATGGAAACTGCAGCTTTCCAAATTCTATGGTCGATTGCATCGTGCCGACGACTGGCTCGAAAGAGCGGGCTTTGGCTGCAGACATGGGAGTGACGGATGCAGTCCCCGTCACACATGAGAATTTCCGCCAATGGGTGATCGAGGATGACTTTTGTGCAGGCCGACCTGATTGGGACAAGGTCGGCGCCACGTTCACGACGGATGTGCATGGTTTCGAGACCCAGAAGATCCGTATCCTGAATGCTGGTCACCAGATTCTTGCGGCCAGCGCCGAAGTCATGGGTATTGAAACGGTTGCAAAGGCAATGGGCCACGAGACGCTCAGCGCCTATTTTGCAAAGGTCGTGCAGGAAGAGATTCTGCCTTTTGTCAGCGCCGTCCCCGGTATGTCACCGCAAGACTATCTGGCCTTAACGCAGCGTCGCTTTTCGAATCCTGCAATCGTCGACACCATTCGCCGCATAGCGTTTGATGGATCCTCGCGGCATCCGGGGTTTGTTCTGCCCACGGTTCGTGAGGCAATGGATGCCGGTGCGTCGATTGAAGGGCTTGCACTCGTCCAAGCCACGTGGTCGCGGATGTGTCTGGGTACACGCGAGGACGGCAGCACAATCGAGCCGAATGATCCGCTCTGGGAGCAATTGTCCGCTAGGGCTGAAGAGGCCCGCAAGGTGCCTCGACGATGGCTGGAGATGCGCAATATCTATGGGGACCTTGGGTCTGCTCGGCGATTTGTTGAGGCATTTGAAAGGTGGCTTGGGAAAATCTACAAAGACGGCATGGACTCTGCACTCCGCGAGTATTTGAAAGGCATTTGAATGACGTTTCTCGGGATCGACCTTGGGACTTCGGGTTTGCGCGCTTTGCTCGTGGGCGAAGATGGGGTGCCGATCGGTTCAACGGAACACCATTACGAAGCGACCCACCCACAGCATGGTTGGTCCGAACAGGATCCCGCCGACTGGATCACAGCCCTTGAGGCCGCGATTCAGCAGATGCGAAACACCTACCCAGAGTTCTCGCAGTTGCGCGGCATCGGGGTTGCAGGTCACATGCATGGCGCAACTCTTCTCGACACCTCGGGGGCCGTCCTGCGTCCCTGCATCCTGTGGAATGATCAGAGATCGCATGCCGAGGCAACCGAACTGGATGCAACCGCCAAAGTACGAGAACTCTCTGGCAACATTGTCTTCCCGGGATTTACCGCGCCAAAGCTGAAGTGGGTGGGCAAGAACGAGCCCGATGTTTTCAAGGCGACTGCCAAGGTCCTGCTGCCGGCGGCCTACATCAATTTCTATCTCACTGGGGATTACGTTGCGGATATGTCCGATAGTGCGGGTACATCCTGGTTGGATGTGAGCAATCGCGCCTGGTCCGACTATCTGCTGGACGCAAGCAACATGCGGCGCGATCAGATGCCGCGACTTGTTGAAGGATCGGATGCAGCGGGCACCTTGCGTAAAGCCTTGGCGCAAGACTGGGGTTTGGAGCAAACCGTCACAGTGGCTGGCGGGGCCGGGGACAATGCCGCGGCAGCCTGTGGTATCGGTGCTTTGGACGAATGTCAGGGTTTTGTTTCGCTTGGAACCTCCGGGGTGCTTCTTGCGGCGCGGGATGGTTACAACCCCGCGCCTGAAACAGCTGTGCACACGTTTTGTCACGCCCTGCCGGGGCGATGGTACCAGATGGGAGTGATGCTTTCAGCCGCAGACAGTCTGAACTGGTTTGCCCGGATTTCAGGGCAAACACCATCGGATTTGACGACGGCCCTCGGCAATCACCTTCAGGCTCCTGGGGAGGTGCGTTTCCTGCCGTATCTGTCGGGAGAGCGAACACCACACAATGATGCCGAAATCAGGGGCGGCTTTACCGGCTTGTCGGCGGCTACAACCCGTGAGGACCTCACGCGTGCAGTCTTGGAGGGCGTGGCCTATGGGCTGCGTGACAGCTTTGACGCTCTTGCTGCGACCGACGCGAAATTGGACAAGATCATAGCCATTGGCGGCGGAAGCGCGTCGCGATATTGGGTGCAGTTGATTTCGACACTGTTTGGGGTGCCGCTTCAGTTGCCTGGATCAGGTGAATTCGGTGCGGCACTTGGCGCGGCGCGGCTGGGCATGATTGCCGCCACGGGTGTTCCTCCGGAGAGAATTGTCACATCGCCTGATATTCAAGAAGAAGTGTATCCAGATGAGAGCCTGTCCGACAGGTTCGATGAGGCATACCAGTCTTTTCGTGATGCCTATCAGGGCATCAAGGCGATTCAGTGACCCGCCTGTTTCCGGATTAGCTTTATCAACGACGGCCTGGCGGATCTCCAGTGACACTTGTTCGCAACAAGCCCGGTTCCTAAGGCTGGGACGCCTTCCGCGGGCGCAGCAGAACCGTGCGATGGTTGAGCTCTTGGCCCGTTTGCCTGTCGGTCAGGACCGGGTCGACTTCTGCATCACCGTCGCGAAGAACAAAGGAAATCGGCGGCATGTCCTCGCTGGGCAGGTGCTTTCGGGCCCAGTCCTGCATGGAGAGCATGACCGGGGCAAAGGCTTTGCCCGAGTCGGTCAGCCGGTATTCGTGTCGCAACGGGCGGTCCTGATAGGGTTTGCGCGCGAGTAGCCCCATTGCCTCAAGCCGTTTCAGCCGCTCCGCCAGAAGGTGCCGTGTGATGCCGAGCCGCTTTTGGAAACCGTCAAACCTGCGCTCGCCCAGGAAGCACTCCCTGAGAATCAACAAGGTCCAGCGATCCCCTATCACGCCCATGGCCCGCGCAACGGGGCAGGCGGCGTCTTTCATATCATGCCATTTCATAGCACTTGAATAACACGGATTGACAAGGTTCTCAAATGGAACTGATAATGAGTTCTAATTTAGAACTCTATATGTAGGCGGCCGGAGTCTGTTCCTGCAGGACAGATGACGGCTTTCAGTGACAGGAGAACAAACATGGCCAGCACCGCATCGACTGTGAAACCAAACCGCCGCCCACCGCCTGTGCTTGCAGTGGTTCAAGCCGCGTCCGGCATTCTTGGGACGGTCTCTCCTGCAGCGGCGTCGGCACTATTGGCGCGGGTGTTCACAACACCACGGCGACAAAAACTGTCATTGGAAGAAAAGAAATGGCTTATGGCGTCGGCGGCGCGCCCCATGCGGCTGAAGTCGGGAGCTGAGATTCCGCTCTATGAATGGCGGGCCATGCCGCGCGGATGTGGGGTGCTGGATGAGGCGCCTCTGCCGACCGTCCTTTTGGTGCACGGTATGTCTGGGCGTGCCGCGCAGCTAGGCGGTTTTGCGGCGCCTCTGGTTGCTGCGGGCTTTCGCGTGGTGGCCTTTGATGCGCCCGGTCACGGGGCGGCAGCCGGTCGGCGCAGCTCCTTGCCGGAAATGCTCTGGGTGACTGAAGAGGTCGCTGCGCATCTGGGCCCTCTGGATGGGATCGTGGCGCATTCGAATGGTGCCGCGGCGACAGTTGCGGCCCTTGCACGGGGCATGCGTGCCCGGCGGGTTGCGCTCTTGGCGCCGCCGATTGATCTGGAACGGTACCTTGGCAAGGTTGCGCGGTTTCTGGGGTTTGGAGAGCGCGTTGCCTCTGGCGCTCAACGCAGGCTGGAACGGCGCTACGGGGTGCCCTTCAGCGCGCTCAAGGGGACGGATCTGGCGCCGGGTTTGTCCCAACCAGCCCTGATCGTGCATGACAATGGCGACAAGATTGTCCCGGCCTCGGAAGGGCGCGCGCTGGCCGACAGCTGGCCGGGTGCCAGGCTGCATGTGACTGCCGGTTTGGGCCATGGACGGATTCTGCGGGATGAGGCGGTCATTTCCCGGGTGGTGGAGCATCTGGCGTCACAAGGAAAAGACCCCGCCTGATGATTGGACTTGGTCAGTTGGTAGCTCGCCGCATCCGGTTCTCGCTTGGCAGAGGTGGTCGGCCTCGGGTACGTCTGGTGCAGCACATGATTGCCGAACAGAAGCCAATACGGAGGACCCGCCATGCAGATGAGTGACCAAAAGGAAATCGCCGCCCCCCCGGCTGAGGTCTATGCCGCACTTCTGACCCCCGAAGTTCTGAGAGCTTGCGTGCCGGGCGCAACCGAGGTCACCGGATCCCCGGAAGAGGGTTTTGAAGCCACGGTCACGCAGAAGGTCGGCCCCGTGAAAGCGACCTTCAAAGGGCAGGTCACCCTGTCGGACCTGGTGCCCGGCGAGAAGCTGACCATCGCCGGTGAGGGCAAGGGCGGCGCCGCAGGCTTTGCCAAGGGCGGCGCGGTTGTGAGCCTTGCGCCTTCGGAAGTTGGAACCCTGCTGTCCTATGAGGTCGAGGCCAAGGTCGGCGGAAAGCTCGCTCAGCTTGGGAGCAGAATTATCGACGGCTTTGCCAAGAAGATGGCGGACCAGTTTTTTGTGAACTTGCAAACGCATCTCGCCCCGGAAGGGGAAGAGGGTGAAGAGGCCTCGGAAGAAAAAAAGGGCTGGTTCAAGAAAATCACAGGCGCCTGAGCAGGACCTGACGCAAGGTTTCCCCTGCATGCGCGCACAATTGGCTGCGCGTCTCACCAGTGGCCGCGAGGGCTGCTGGTCGGTAGCGTGACGCATTGAAAGGCCGCAAAGGCAAGTGGGAGATGTCATGTCAGCGATCCTGTCCATCCGAGATCTGCGAAAGAGCTATGAGGGCGGATTTGAGGCGTTGAAAGGCGCCTCTCTCGACATAGAAGAGGGTGAGATTCTCGCCTTGCTTGGGCCGAATGGGGCGGGAAAAACCACGCTGATCTCGACGGTCTGCGGCATCACTACGCCCACCTCTGGCTCGGTAACGGTGGGCGGGCATGACATATCGCAGGACTTTCGTGCTGCGCGCCGTCTGATTGGTCTCGTGCCGCAGGAAATCAACCTTGAGCCGTTCGAGACGGTCTGGAACTCGGTGCGGTTTTCGCGCGGGCTGTTTGGCAAGCCCAGGAATGATGCCCTTTTGGAGGAGATCCTCAAAAAACTCTCGCTCTGGGACAAACGCAAGAGCCAGATCAAGGAGCTTTCGGGCGGCATGAAGCGGCGGGTTCTGATCGCTAAGGCGCTGAGCCACGAGCCGCGTATCCTGTTCCTGGATGAGCCCACCGCCGGGGTCGACGTGGAACTGCGAAAAGACATGTGGGAGGTCGTGCGCGAGTTGAAAGCGGATGGCGTGACCATCATCCTGACCACCCACTACATCGAAGAGGCAGAGGCGATTGCCGACCGGGTGGGCGTGATCACCAAGGGCCAGATCCTGCTGGTCGAGGACAAGGCCACCCTGATGGCGCAGATGGGGCAAAAGCAACTTGAAGTGCAGCTCAGCGCACCCATCACGGCAATTCCCGAAGCGCTGTCATCCTACGGGCTGGAGCTGTCGGCGGATGGTGCTGCCCTGATCTACACCTACGACACGCGCGCCGAGCGGACCGGCATCACCTCCCTTTTGAATGAGGTTGCGAGTGCCGGTCTTGTGCTTGCGGATGTGGTGACGCGCCAATCCAGCCTTGAAGATATTTTCGTGGGTCTTGTCGCAGGAGAGCAGTCATGAACTGGACGGCGGTTGCATCGATCTATCGCTTTGAAATGGCGCGTTTCTTTCGCACGCTGATGCAGAGCTTCCTGTCGCCGGTGCTGTCGACCTCGCTTTATTTCGTGGTCTTTGGCGCGGCCATCGGCAGCCGGATCGATCAGGTTGAAGGCATCGCCTATGGCGCCTTCATCGTGCCGGGCCTGATCATGCTGAGCGTGATGACGCAAAGCATCTCGAACGCGTCCTTCGGGATTTACTTCCCCAAGTTCATTGGCACGGTCTATGAACTGCTGTCTGCTCCGGTGAGTTTTCTTGAGATCGTGCTTGGCTATGTCGGGGCGGCGGCCACCAAGGCGCTGTTCATTGGCTTGGTCATCCTTGGCACCGCCTCGCTGTTCGTGGATCTGAGCATCGCTCATCCCGGTGCCATGGTGCTGTTCCTGCTGCTCACCTGCCTCAGCTTTGCGCTTTTGGGGTTCATCATCGGGATCTGGGCAAAGAATTTTGAACAGCTCCAACTGGTGCCGCTGTTGATCGTGACGCCGCTGGTCTTTCTGGGTGGATCTTTCTATTCGATCTCCATGCTGCCACCGATCTGGCAGAAAATCACTCTGTTCAATCCTGTAGTCTACCTGATTTCCGGCTTTCGTTGGTCCTTCTTTGGCACCTCGGATGTGCCAGTGGTAACAAGCCTATTGGCGATTGGCGGCTTTACCTGCCTGTGCCTTGCAGTGATCTGGTGGATCTTCAAAACCGGTTGGCGCATTCGCTCCTGATCGCGGTGGAGCACTGCCAGGCAGGGGAGGGCTCCCGCGCCCGCAGGTGCCCCGGCTTTGCCGGGTCCCCTTGGCGGCCTTGGGCCCGGCGGCGTGCTGACGCCCGCCGTGCGCGTGGTGCAACCGGGTATTTCCGTGGCGAGCATGCATCTGGCGGTGCTGTCGTTTTGAGCCTACGTTGCAAATTTGCCCGTTCCCGCCAGCCTTTTTGTCTCAAGAGAGAATTCCGGCTGCTGTGGACCTTGTTTCGGGCCGGGGGGCATTCTACATCGGCGCCATGAAGCTGCGCATACCTTTTACCAAAAGACCGCCACTCGTCTCGGTCGTTCGTCTGTCAGGAGCCATCGGCATGCCCGGGCGTGGCAGCCTGAGCGATGCCGCGCTTGCGCCAGTGCTTGAGCGTGCCTTTGGCAAGGGCAAACCTGCGGCTGTCGCGCTGGAGATCAACTCCCCCGGTGGCTCGCCCGTTCAAAGCTCTTTGATCGGGGCGCGGATCCGGCGGCTGGCAGAAGAAAAAGAAATCCCGGTGATCGCATTTGTCGAGGATGTGGCGGCCTCTGGGGGCTATTGGCTGGCGGCCTCGGCGGATGAGATCTGGGCGGATGCCAGTTCTGTCCTGGGATCGATCGGTGTGATTTCTGCCGGGTTTGGCGCCCATGTTCTGCTTGCGCGCCAGGGTGTCGAGCGCCGCGTTTATACTGCGGGGCAAAGCAAATCCATGCTGGATCCGTTTCGCCCAGAAGACCCTGAGGATGTGGAGCGGCTCAAGGGCTTGCTGAACGATATCCATGGCAATTTCATCGATCATGTGAGCCAGCGACGGGGCGATGCGCTGAGCAAGGAACATGACCTGTTCACCGGGGAGGTCTGGCTGGCGCGTCGTGCTCAGGAGCTGGGATTGATCGATGGGATTGCCCATCTGATGCCCAAGCTGAAAGAACGCTACGGTGACAAGGTGCGGATCCGCCGCTATGGGATGAAACGCCCGTTGCTGAGCCGGTTTGGTGCGCGCCTTGCGCAGGACGCCTTGGGCGGGATCGAGGAGCGCGCGGAATTTGCGCGGTTTGGCCTCTGACGTGATACTCAAGATCGTTTCCATCTTCCTCGTTGTCATGGCGGTTCTGGCCATGTTCGGAAAGCTGCGGATGCCGGGGCAGAAGCGCCTTCAGTCTGCACGCTGCTCTTCCTGCGGGCGTTTCAAGATCGGCAAAGGCCCCTGCGCCTGCGGAAAGGGAGGGCAAAGGCGATGATGCCTTGGCTGCTATGTGCCTTGGGGCTGGTGATCCTTCTGCTGGCGGGGGACGCTTTGGTGAGAGGAGCGGTCAACCTGTCGCTGCGGCTGGGGGTGCCTGCCTTGATCGTCAGCCTGACGATCGTCGCCTTTGGCACTTCGGCGCCGGAACTGCTGATCGCAATCAGTGCGGTCATGGATCAGGCCGACGGGATCGCGCTTGGTAATGTCGTGGGATCCAATACGGCCAATATTCTGCTGGTTCTGGGTGTGCCTGCAATCCTGTCACGGCTGCACACAAGCGAATGCGACACGCGCAAGAACTACATCTATATGCTCGTCGCGTCTGTCTTGTTCATTGCTCTGGCTTTCTGCGGCGTCTTCACGATCTGGTCTGGTTTGATCCTGCTGGGGGCGTTGGCCTTTGTGCTGGGCGGTGCCTTTCGCGAAGCGCGGGCGCATCGCCGCAATGGTGTCGAGGCCGAGGAAGAAGACCTTGAGGATATCGAGGAAGCCGACCCCGATATGCCGTTTTGGCGCATCGCTGTCTATCTTGCCCTTGGTCTGATTGGTCTGCCGCTGGGGGCGGATCTGCTGGTGGATAACGCGACCATCATAGCCAGAACCTATGGGATCAGCGAAACCGTCATAGGTCTGACCCTTGTGGCCATCGGAACCTCACTGCCGGAGCTGGCAACGACTGTGATGGCAGCCTTGCGGCGGCAGGCGGATGTTGCCTTGGGGAACGTGATCGGCTCGAACATGTTCAATCTTTTGGCCATCATTGGCGTTGCCACCTTTGTGGGGCCGATCTCGGTTGATCCTGAGTTCCTGCGCTTTGATCTATGGGTCATGTTGGCGGCGTCGCTGATCATCATCCCGTTTGTCTTCTTCAAGATGGATATTACCCGCCGCTGGGGTGCGCTTCTGACCGGGCTTTATGTGGTCTACCTTTGGGTCCTGCTCTAGATAGGGCTGCAGACCAATAATCAGGGAGGCAGGCATGCGAGCTTTGGTGACAGGAGCAGGCAAGCGCATTGGGCAGGCCATGGCAATCGCTTTGGCGCGGCAGGGATATGATGTCGCCGTGCATTTTGCGACCTCTCGCAAAGATGCTGAAAAGACGGCCGAACAGGTCCGCGCATTGGGGAAGAGGGCCGAACTTCTGCAGGCGGACCTCCTGCTCGAGGAAGATGCCGCCAGCCTTTTGCCAGCCGCCTCTGAGGCGCTCGGCGGGCCGATCACCTGTCTTGTGAACAACGCGTCGATCTTTGAGCACGACAGCATCGAGACCGCAACGCGCCAAAGCTGGGACCGCCATTTTGGAAGCAACCTGCGTGCGCCCTTTCAGCTCATTCAGGCGATGGCCGCGCAGGACATGGCACAGCCCGTCGACAGCAGCGGTGAGCCGATTGCCTGGGGGCTGGTGGTCAATATGATCGACCAACGGGTGCGGGCGCTCACGCCGGAGTTCATGAGTTACACATTGGCCAAATCCGCACTGTGGACGCTGACGCAAACGGCAGCGCAATCTCTGGCGCCTCGGATCCGCGTCAATGCGATTGGCCCCGGTCCAACCCTGCAGGGGCTGCGCCAAAGCTCTGATCAGTTTGCCCGGCAACGGGCCAGTACGCTGCTTGGCCGGGGGGCAAACCTCCGGGATATCACATCGGCGCTGGACTATTTCCTGACAGCGCCCGCCGTCACCGGGCAGCTGATTTGCGTGGATGGCGGGCAGCATCTTGCCTGGGAAACACCGGATGTCGTTGGGCTGGAATGACCCGAGAAACGGGTGCCGTTGGGGAAAGTTGTGCACGTGACGGGAAAGCTTCACAAACCCGTTACAAAAGTGTCTTTGTTTTCAAAACCTTGTCAGGCGCCACAAAAAGAAACGTTAAAAAACAACACATTGCCGCATCGCTCAATTTTTAGGCAATCGTCCAAAATCGGCGGGAAACAAGGGAAAATGCCGGATAGCCCGAAGATATCTTCATTGTTATCCACAGGAGTCGTGGATTTGTATGCTCTTGAAACCGGAGCGTAATCGTTGCAGCGACATGCAGGGAATCATATGTGTCAAAACATGAATGATCAGACCGCAGAAACACCCCGCAGCGGCTATGCCGTCATCCAGGATTATGTGAAGACGCTGGATGCTTCGCCCGGTGTCTACCGGATGCTCGATGCCGAGAGCCGGGTGCTCTATGTGGGCAAGGCGCGCAACCTCAAAGCGCGGGTTTCCAACTACACCCGGCCCGGAAACAGCCCCCGGATCGAGCGGATGATCGCGCTCACCACCTCGATGATGTTCCTGACCACGCGAACCGAAACCGAGGCGCTGCTCTTGGAGCAGAACCTGATCAAGCAGCTCAAGCCCAAGTACAACGTGCTATTGCGCGATGACAAAAGCTTCCCGAATATTCTGGTCTCCAAGGACCACGCCTTTGCGCAGATCAAGAAGCATCGCGGTGCGCGAAAAGAGAAAGGCAGCTATTTTGGGCCCTTTGCCAGCGCTGGCGCGGTGAACCGCACGCTGAACCAGCTGCAAAAGGCGTTCCTTTTGCGCAACTGTTCGGATGCGATGTTTGAAAGCCGCACGCGCCCCTGTCTGCAATATCAGATCAAACGCTGCTCGGCCCCCTGCACGGGTGAGATCAGCGCCGAGGACTACGCCGCCTCGGTGCGCGACGCGGAGCGGTTCCTGTCCGGGCGCTCGACCAAGATCCAGGAGGAGCTGGCCGAGCAGATGATGGCAGCCTCAGAGGCGATGGAGTTTGAACGCGCCGCCGCCCTGCGTGACAGGATCAAGGCGCTGACGCAGGTTCAATCGGCGCAGGGGATCAATCCGCGCGGCGTGGCCGAAGCCGACATCATCGGGCTCCATATGGAGGGCGGGCAGGCCTGCGTTCAGGTGTTTTTCATCCGCGCCAATCAGAACTGGGGCAATCAGGATTTCTACCCGCGCGTGGATGCCGACAACAGCCCGGCCGAGGTGATGGAGGCCTTCCTCGGCCAGTTCTACAGCAACAAGGAGCCGCCCCGTCAACTGATCCTCTCCGATGACATCGAGAACGGCGATGTGATGCAAGCGGCGCTGAGCGAAAAGGCAGACCACAAAGTCGAAATCCTCGTGCCCCAGCGCGGGGAAAAGACGGAACTTGTGGCGGGCGCGGTGCGCAACGCACGGGAAAGCCTTGCCCGGCGCATGGCCGAAAGCGCGACCCAGGCCAAGCTGCTGAAGGGGATTGCCGATGCCTTTGGTCTGGATGGCCCGCCGCAGCGGATCGAGGTCTACGACAACTCTCACATCCAGGGCACCAATGCTGTGGGCGGGATGATCGTGGCCGGCCCCGAGGGGCTGATGAAGAACGCCTATCGGAAGTTCAATATCAAGGGCGACGATCTGACCCCCGGCGATGACTTTGGCATGATGAAAGAGGTGCTGAACCGCCGCTTCTCGCGTCTCTTGAAAGAGGATCCTGACCGTGAAAAGGGCATGTGGCCGGATCTGTTGTTGATCGATGGCGGCGCGGGGCAGGTGTCGGCTGTGGCCGAGATCATGGAAGAGCACGGCGTGCAGGACATTCCCATGGTCGGCGTTGCCAAGGGCGTGGATCGCGACCACGGCAAAGAGGAATTCTACCGCCCCGGCGAGGCCGCCTTTGCCCTGCAACGCAACGATCCGGTGCTTTATTTCATTCAGCGCTTGCGGGACGAGGCGCACAGGTTTGCCATCGGCACCCACCGGGCCAAACGGGCCAAAGCGATGGGGGCAACTCCGCTCGATGAAATCGCAGGCGTCGGCGCAAGCCGCAAACGGGCGCTTTTGGCACACTTTGGCAGCGCCAAGGCCGTGAGCCGCGCCAACCTGTCGGACCTCAAGGCGGTCGAGGGGGTTTCAGCAGCTCTGGCCGAGCGGGTCTATGATCACTTCCACGGCCAGACCTGAAAGGCGGTTCAGGGACGGCCCTGCGGGATGAGCTCCTCAAAGGCCTTGCCTGTGACCTCTTTGTATTCTTCCTCATCCCAGAACCCGATCAGGATTCCGGTTTCTGCTGCCAGCTTTTGCCGAGCGAGCACGGTCTGGGTTGCAGTGATCCGCGTGTGATGGCGGGTGGCCCAATCCAAAAGGGCTGCCTCCATCCGCGCGCGCACCGCGACATGTTCGGGCAGGTCTGAGCCGCCGATGTCATTGACCTCTTGCGGGTCTGTTTCAAGGTCGAACAGGACGGGGCGGAAGCCTTCGCAGCGGATGTATTTCCAGCGCCCGTCAAAGATCATCGTGGTATGGGCGTCTTCCTGCGGCTGATCCAGCGTGCGGGCCATGTCGGACCAGTGGTAGTCATGTTCGCTGATTACATAGCGGCGCGAAAACCCGTCGGTGCCATGCAGGATCGGCGTGAGATCACGCCCTTCGATCACATGGGGTTTGGCGGGGCAGCCCACGGCATTCATGAAGGTGGGGGCAAGGTCGATCATCTCAACCAGTTCCTCCGTCACCAGACCGCGGGTGCCATCGGCATCCTTTCGGGGATCGGCAATGATCAGCGGTACCTTAACGGCCATCTCGTGATAGAAATCCTTGTCGCCCATCCAGTGGTCACCCATGTAATCGCCATGGTCCGAGGTGAAGGCCACGATGGTGTTCTCACTGAGACCCTTTTCATCCATCCAGGCAAACAGGCGGCCAAGGTTGTCATCGAGCTGCTTGATCAGCCCCATATAGGCCGGGATCACATGCTCGCGCACATGATCGCGGGCAAAGCTGCGGCAGACCCGCGCATCAAGATAGGCCTGCATCAGCGGATGATCCGTCTGCCGTTCCGCGTCAGAGCGGACCGGATCGACGATATGCGTCTCGTCATACATATCGTGGTAGGGCGCGGGCACGATATAGGGCCAGTGCGGTTTGATATAGGACAGGTGACAGACCCAAGGGCGCCCATCCATTTGGGCCTCTTCCATGAACGCCATGGCGCGGTCGGTCATATAGGCGGTTTCTGAATGTTCTTCTGGCACGTTGGCGGCAAGGCGTGAGTTTTTCAGGAGCCACGCGGACAGCAGCTCACCATCGTCATCCAGGCCAGAGTTGGCGAAATCCTCCCAGGGGTTGTCAGAGGAAAATCCGTGTGCCTCCAGATAGTCGTCATAGGCCGACCAGTTCTGGCGTGGGCTGTCGGGGTGCAGGCCATCGTCACGCTCGAAAGGCTCGAACCCGCATTCCGAGACCCGCACACCGATCTCGCTGCTGGGATCAATGCCAAGCCAGGCCATGCCTTCTGCGTCAGCGGTCATATGGGTTTTGCCGACCAGAACGGCCCGTGCGTTCACCTCGCGCAGGTGATCGCCCAAGGTCGGCTCGCCCACCCGCAGCGGCATGCCGTTCCAGGTGGAGCCATGGCTGCGCACATAGCGTCCAGTATAGGCCGACATGCGCGAAGGGCCGCAGACCGGCGATTGAACATAGGCATTGGTGAAACGCACACCGCGTGCCGCCAGCGCATCGATATGGGGCGTGTGCAGATGCGGATGACCATAGCAGCTGAGGTAGTCGAACCGCAATTGGTCGGCCATGATCCAAAGTACATTGGGACGGTCTGTCATTCTGCTGTGTCCTCTTTCAGAAATTCATCTATGGGCGTGCGCAGGAAGTCTTCCAGCCGGTCGAGATAGCCGACAAATTGGTTGACCTCCTCCTCGGAGAAGACCGCACGCAGGGCGGCGCGGCGCCGTGCCATCACCGGGGCGGCTGTCTCATAAGCCGCGCGTCCGGCTTCGGCGATTTCGACGATCATTTGCCGCCCGTCCTCGGCATCGCGGCGCATTGTGACAAAGCCTTTGCGCCGCATCTCGGGCAGGGCGCGGCTGAGAAGCGAATGATCGGCGCGCTGGATCGCTGCAAGGTCGCGGATCGTCATGGGCCCGACCTCGCAAAGATCCCAAAGGGTGCGCCATTCCACGATCGAAAGGCCTCCGCCATGTTGCAGAAACTTCTGCCCCTGGCTGCGCGATGCGGCATAGACCGCTGGAAGGCGAGAGAAGATGTTGAAATCCTCACGCGCTTGCCGTGCACGAATCCGCGCAATGTCCCGTTCTGTGGGCTTGCTCATTCTTGTCCTCCCATTGCTCTGATAAAGCCCGAAAAAATAATTCGTGACAAGTCATATATTTTCTGCAAGCCTTAAATGGTGACCCCGCGACAGGGGCATCCGCCTTTGGAGGAGGGCGGGCACATAGGGAGGAAATCATGTTCAAACAGACGCTGCTTGCAGGCGCGCTGGCGCTGGCCCCCATGGCGGGTTTTGCGCAGGCCACATTGACTGCCGAGACCACGACGCCAGGCTCGACGCCGCACTACATCGATTCGACACTGGCCGCCGTGCTGGACAGCGCGGGCGTTGCCACCCTGCAGATCACCGAAGGGGCGACGCTCACGAATTCGGTGCAGGCGGTTGCCGAAGGGCGGCTGGACATGGCGCCCGCGCCGCTGATCCTTCCCTTTTTGCTGTCCCGCGGCATTGGCCCTTACAGCGGTATCGGCCCTGAAAAAGGCGCAGAACTGGCCGCCAACCTCCGCGTGATCTTTTTCAATGCGGGCTCCGCGCAGATGCTGGGCTATTACAACAGCAACCCGGTCGAGGATATTCGCGACCTGGCCGGCAAGCGGATCTGGAACGGCCCGCCGCGCGGCGCGGCGCTGACCTCTGGCCGGGCGATGATCCAGCTTTTGTCCGGCATCAAGGACGGCGAAGGTTATGAAGGCATCCAGACACCCTGGCCGGATACGGTCTCTGCCATTACGGGGGGCGGTGCGGATGCCTGGACCATCCCCGAAGGTCTGCTCTCGGGCCGTCAGATCGCCATCGCCGCTGCTGGCGGGATCACGATCCACGACGTGCCATCTGATCTTTTGGCCAGCAAACTGGGACAGCAGATCATGGCGGCGCCGGGCCATGCGCCCTATTCGGTTCCGATTGACGAATTCCGCGCGGCCTATGCGGGCAACGACATCACTGTTGTCGTGGACGATGACAGTTTTGACAGCTTTGCGACCGCCTTTGGTCAGATCGTACCCGCGGGGCTGGATGAAGATCTCGTCTATGCGGTCACCAAAGCCTACCTTGAGGGCGAAGAGCGGTTTCTCAAAGGCTCCCCGCGCGGACCGTTCACGCGGCTCAGCTTTGGTGACATCGATGGCGTAAGTCAGGGGGCCTGCGGTGCGGTGCAGATCAAAATGCACCCGGGCGCAATCCGCGCTTTTGAAGAGGCTGGTCACACCATCGCTGACTGCCTGCACCCGTGACGACCAAAGCCTAGATAGTAATTCCGGCGGGGCCGACCAGCGGCCTTGCCCCTTTGCGAAAGCTTCGGTGATATGACAGATCCTGCTCTCTTCCGCCCGCTCGGACAGCGGATTGCGGTGGTCCTTGCCTGCATTCTGGTGGTCGTCGGCATGGTCAACACCATGCCGGAAATCCCCGGCCTGCAAGACTGGGCGCGCGAGATCACGGGGCGTCCCTTTTTCAGGGTCTCCGGTTTCCCGCCCGAGTTCTTTTATCCGCCCGTCTTCCTTTTGATGATGGTCATTGTCGCGCTGGACGCCAGCGTCTACAGGGCCTGGACAGGAACCAGACCGCATCTCGCCTGGCTGGGCCTGTTGCTGGATGCGGGCCTGATCCTTGCGGCCTTTCTGGCGGCGCTGGGGTTTCTGGTCGAAATCGACTCGATCTGCCTGATCGATCAGATCACCGGCGAACGCGCGCGGCTGATCCAGGATGCGGCCGAGCGCTCGGCAAATGTCATCCCCGGGATTTCCTTCGAGGCCGAGGTTCCGGCCTGTCAGGCACGCTTTGGGATCTGGATCATCCCGCTTCTGTTCACCATCATCACTCTGTTCTTTCTATACAACGTGCGGGTCTGGGGGCTGCCGCTGGTGGCGGTGGCCAGTATTGTGGTTCTTTACACCGTCGGAACCGCGCTGATCTGGATGTTTGATCTCAGCGACAACAATTTCCTTCTGACCAAGCTGGGCGCCGATGGCGGAGACGTTACGGCGGCGGCGATCCAGAAGGCGACCAATGTCTTTATTACCCCCGATGGGTTCATGGGGCGGTTCATGGATATCGTCGTCAATCAGGTCTTTCCCTACGTGATCCTCGGCGCGCTGTTTGGCACCTCGGCGGGCGGGACCTCGTTGATCAAGCTGGCGGTACGTATGACGCGGCATCTGCGGGGCGGCCCGGCCCATGCGGCCATCGTGTCCTCTGCCATGTTCGGGACGATCACTGGCGGCCCGGTGACCAACGTCTTGTCCACCGGGCGGTTGACCATCCCGATGATGCGGCGCAACGGGTTTTCGCCCCAGTTTGCAGGTGGGGTCGAGGCCGCAGCCTCCTCTGGCGGGCAGATCATGCCGCCTGTGATGGGCGTTGCCGCCTTTGTTCTGGTGGCCCTGACGGCGGTGCCCTACACCAAGGTGATCACTGCTGCGTTCCTGCCCGCGATGGCGTTTTTCTTTTCGATCTTCCTGGCCGTGATGTTTCAGGCGCGGCGCGAGCGGGTTGAGGCGATGCGCGAGATCCCCGAAGATCTGGTGATGCACCGCCAGGACTGGCTGAACCTTGTGATCATCTTCCTGCCGATCCTGACGATCCTTTTCCTGCTTCTGGGCAGCAAGGACTCTGTTGGCTCTGGCCTCTTTGCGGCTGTGATGCCGGGTTTCGTCACGCAGATTGTGATCAATGCCACCGGCGATGCGGTCTCGGCGGGCTGGTGGGCGGTTGCTGTTCTGCTGCCGCTTTTGTTCCTTGATCCCGAAACCCGCACGAAGCCTTCGAAGATCCTGATGTCCTTGGCCGATGGCGGGATCCTGATATCGCGTCTCTTCCTTTTGCTGTTTGCGGTATCGATCATCTCGGCCTTCCTGAATGAAAGCGGTCTGACCGGAGAGTTGACCCGCGCCGTGACCTCCTGGCTGGAGAAGGCACAGGTTCTGCGCCTCTTTGGCTTTGAGATCCCGATTGTTGGCGGGGTCTACCTGATGCTGGCGCTCACCTGTGCCATGGTCTGCGCGATCCTCTTGGGCATGGGGATGCCGACCGTGCCGGCCTATGTGAATGTGGCGCTGTTGCTGGGGCCGCTTTTGGCCAATCTGGGGGTGAGCTTTTTCACCGCGCATATGTTTGTCTTTTACTTTGCCGTTGCCTCGGCCATCACGCCGCCGGTGGCGATAGCCGCCTTTGCCGCGGCTTCCATCACCCGGACCGAGCCGATGCGCACAGGCTTTGCCGCGGTGCGCGTGGGGATTGTGATGTTCACCATACCCTTTGTCTTTGCCTGGTACCCGGAACTCTTGTTGATCGAAGAGGCTGTGACCATCACCGATGACATGGGGCGCCGCACCCTGATCGAGGGGTACTCTGGCACCGTTGATCTGATGGCGCTGTCGCTTTTGGGTCTGCGTCTTGTACTGACGCTCTACCTCACGGCTTCGGCCCTTGCACGGTTTGATCGCGCGGCGCTTGCTCGCTGGGAGATCGGGCTGCGCCTGTTGGCGGCTGTTCTGGTCCTTTGGAAAACCGCATTGGTGATGTGGGTCGGCATTGCGCTGGCGCTGGCGCTGATTGGGGTGCATGTCCTCCTGTCCCGATCGCAGCAGACCCCTGAAACGGCATAGAGAGCCACCGCACACACTCTCCTTTCCCACCGCGATCTCAAAGCGCCAACGGGACAAGAGGCGAATTTTGCAAGGTCCTGCTTTCCACTTTTGAAACAGCCGGATAATGTGCGGCCATGATATGGACCTTGCCGAATATCCTGACCGTTGTGCGGCTGCTTGCTGCACCCGGTCTTGCCATCATGTTCCTCTACTTCAACCGCCCCCTTGCGGACTGGTTTGCGCTTTTGCTTTTTGTGGGCGCGGCGGTGACCGACTGGTTTGATGGCTACCTGGCCCGTGCCTGGAAGCAGGAGACCAAACTTGGCGCCATGCTGGATCCTATCGCGGACAAGGCCATGGTGGTGATCGCGCTTATGATCCTCGTGGGCTACGCTGCGGAACACTGGGCCCCCTGGCTGGTGTTGCCCGCAACGGTGATTCTGTTCCGCGAGGTCTTTGTGTCGGGCCTGCGCGAATACCTGGGCGACACGGCCGGTACGCTGAAGGTCACTCAACTGGCCAAGTGGAAGACCACTGCGCAGATGACCGCAATTGCTGCGCTCTTCTGTCAGGGGGTGTTCGAACACTATCTGGTGATGTCCTCCTTCGGGATGGACGAAGGGCTGATTGAAGGGGTGCTTGGTGGCACGGTCGAGGATACGGTCGGATTGCGCTGGAAATATGAGGGTATGGTCTGGACCGGTCGGATTGGCCTGTGGCTTTTGTGGATTGCCGCAGCTTTGACGCTGATCACCGGCGTGGACTATCTGAAAAAGGCCCTGCCGCATCTAAAGGAGAGCCGCTGATGGACATTCTGTATTTCGCCTGGGTGCGTGAGCGGATCGGCCTGCCCCGCGAAAGCGTTGAGACCTCTGCCGCCACGGTGGCTGACCTGGTCGAGGAGTTGCGCGCCCGCGAGCCGCGCTATGAGGCAGCTTTCGCCGATCTGTCTGCCTTGCGCGTGGCGCTGGATCAGGAACTTTCTGACTTTGATGCGCCTTTGGATGGCGTGCGCGAGATTGCCTTTTTTCCGCCCATGACCGGGGGCTAAGGCAATGCGCATCAAGGTTCAGGAGGCCCCGTTCGATCTGGGCGCAGAGACCGAAGCCTTTGCCGATGCGGTCGATGGGGCAGGGGCAGTCGTGACCTTCACCGGCGTCGTGCGCGAGGCTGACACAGGCGAGATGGCTGCGATGGAGATCGAGCATTACCCCGGCATGACCCAGAAGGCGCTGGAAAAGATCGCGTCGGAGGCGATGACCCGCTGGGACCTTGCCGATGCGCTGGTTATCCACCGCTATGGGCGGCTTGTCCCGGGCGATCGTATCATGATGGTCGCCACTGCCGCGCGTCATCGCAAGGACGCTTTTGAGGCGGCTGAGTTCCTGATGGATTACCTCAAATCCCGTGCACCCTTTTGGAAAAAAGAAGTCCTGAAAGGTGGCGCAGCAGAATGGGTGGCTGCCAAAGATGCCGATGAGGATGCGCTCAAGCGTTGGTAAGGCCGCTCTTCGAGTGATCTTGTAAGTATTTCAAAATAAAAGACAAAGGATCTCTCCTTCGTCGGAAGGGTCGGCGCTGCTCTGCCGTGTGAAGTTTAAAAGATAAGCATGCTTATTAAATTTGGTTGACCGCGGGGGTCGCATAACGTAAGTATGCTTACCAAGTAGTGCGCCGAGGAGGGAAAACGCATGCAATATCATTTGAACGGTTTTCGCCCCGGTAATCCGGCTGTTTCACCAAAGACCGGTCAATCCGGATCCGAAAGCCTGCCGGAGGAGTTGGACGTTCTGATCGTGGGCAGCGGCCCCACCGGGCTTGTCCTGGCCAGCCAGCTTGCGGTTTTTGCAGATATCCGCACCGGGATCATCGAGCAGAAATCCAGCCCGCTTGAGATCGGCCAGGCCGATGGGATTGCCTGCCGTTCAATGGAGATGTTCGAGGCTTTCGGCTTTAGCGAAAAGATCCTGAAAGAGGCCTATTGGGTCAATGAAACCACCTTTTGGCGCCCGGATGCCGAAGAGCCGTCGAAAATCACCCGCAGCGGCCGCATTCAGGATACCGAGGACGGGCTGTCGGAGTTTCCTCATGTGATCCTCAACCAGGCGCGGGTGCATGATTTCTTCCTTGAGACCATGCGCAACGCGCCCACCGCATTGGAACCCTGGTACAATCATCGCATCAAGGATCTGACGGTGGAGCAGGGCGCGGAGTATCCCGTGACCGTAACCTTGGAGCGCACAGATGAAGGCCATGAGGGCGAAACCCATGTGCTGCGCGCCAAATATGTGGTGGGCTGTGACGGGGCGCGCAGCCGGGTACGCGAGGCGATCGGGCGCAAGCTGACCGGGGATTCCGCCAATCAGGCCTGGGGGGTGATGGACGTTCTGGCGGTGACCGATTTCCCCGACATCCGCATGAAGGCCACCGTGCATTCTGCGGAAGAGGGCAACCTGTTGGTGATCCCGCGCGAGGGCGGCTACATGGTCCGGCTCTATATTGAGCTCGACAAGCTGAAAGCGGATGAACGGGTCGCCAGCCGCAATATCACGCTGGATAAACTCGTGGCGGCGGCCCAGCGGATTCTTCACCCCTACACGCTGGAGGTAAAGGAAACCGCCTGGTGGTCGGTCTATGAGATCGGTCAGCGGCTGTGCGACAAATTCGACGATGTTCCGGCCGAGAATATCGACCATCAGCTACCGCATGTTTTCATCGCGGGGGATGCCTGCCACACCCACAGCCCCAAGGCGGGTCAGGGCATGAATGTCTCCATGCGGGATGGCTTCAACCTGGGTTGGAAACTGGCCGCCGTGCTGCGCGAACAGGCCGTGCCCGAAATCCTGCACAGCTACTCAGCCGAGCGGCAGGGTGTCGCCAAGATGCTGATCGATTTCGACCGTGAGTTTGCCCGCATGTTCAGCGCCAAACCCAAATCAGATGACAACGAGGATGGCGTCGACCCCGAAGAGTTCCAGAAGTATTTTGTGCAGCACGGGCGCTTTACCGCAGGCACGGCCATTCAATATGCGCCCTCGGTTCTGACCGGATCGGACACCCATCAGGCGCTGGCGACCGGTTTCCCGCTGGGTATGCGGTTCCATTCGGCGCCGGTCATCCGGCTCTCTGACGCGCGCCCCATGCATTTGGGCCATGTGGTGCGGGCCGATGGGCGCTGGCGGCTGTTTGCCTTTGCGGAAGCAGATGATCGGGGCGGCGAAGGCGGTAGCCTGCATGCCCTGTGCCAGTTCCTGCAAACGGATGCCACATCCCCGCTGCGCCGCTACACGCCCGAGGGCGCCGATATCGACTCGGTTCTGGATCTGCGCGCGGTGCTGCAACAGGACTTCCGCAGTCTGGCGCTGGGCGACATGCCGGAGCTGATGCGCCCTCTCAAAGGCACATTCGGCCTGCGTGACTATGAGAAAGTGTTCTGCCCGGATTTGAAATCAGGACAGGACATCTTTGACATGCGGGCCATTGATCGAAAGCGTGGTTGCATGGTGCTGGTGCGCCCGGACCAGCATGTGGCGCAGGTGCTGCCGCTGGATGCTTATCAGCAACTCAGCCAGTTCTTTGACGGCTTCATGATCCCGCGCGGTGGTCTGCGCGGGGTTCAGGCGGCGGCAAAGTGACAGGCGACCTGGCTGGGGCCGCAGGCCTTTAGGACGGGTTGCTCCCGGCGGCAGACCTCCTGCGCCATGGGACAACGCTCGACAAAGGCGCAGCCCTTGGGCGGATTGATCGGACTGGGCGGATCGCCTGACAATTTCAGCGGGCGCACGTAGCCCTTCGATTTCCGCCGTGCCAGGGACGGCGCCGCCGCCAGCAGGGCCTGAGTGTAGGGGTGCTTTGGGCTGTCGAACAGAGCCTCGCGGCTGGCCTGTTCAACGATCTGGCCGAGGTACATCACCGCCACGTCGTCACACAGGTGCCGCACCACGCCCAAGTCATGGCTGATGAAGAGGTAGGACAGGCCTAGCTCTCGTTTCAGCCGGGCAAGCAGGTTCAGGATCTGCGCCTGGATAGCCACGTCCAGCGCGCTGACCGGCTCGTCACAGACCAGAAGCTTGGGATTGGTGGTCAGCGCACGGGCGATGGAAATGCGCTGCCGCTGCCCGCCAGAAAACTGATGCGGAAAGAGGTTCAGCTGATCGGGGCGAAGGCCAACCAGATCGAACAGTTCTTTGACGCGCTGAAGGCGGCTGTCGGCATCGCCGATTCCCATCAGATCCATCGGCTCGCGCACGATATCCACCACCCGCGCGCGCGGGTTGAGCGAGGAATAGGGATCCTGAAAGATCAGCTGGATATCGCGACGCCGCGCCCGCATGGCCTCGTCATCAAGAGGAAGCAGGTCGTCGCCTTCGAACAGTATCTCGCCGCCTGCAGCAGGCACCAGCCGGATCGTTGCCATGGCCGCGGTGGTCTTGCCCGATCCGCTTTCGCCGACAATGCCTAGGGCGCGGCCTTTCTCTAGCGTGAATGAGACACCGCGCACCGCCTCCAAATAGGGCTGCGGCGCAAAGAGCGAGGGTTTGGGCATTGCAAAGCGGACCTTGAGGTTCCGCACATCCAGAAGCGCGCTCATATCCGGCCCTCCTCAACTGCGTGGCAGGCCGCCGGGTGGTGCCCATGGGCGATCAATCGTGGCTGTTCGCTGTCACACCGCCCTTGGCGATGGCTGCAGCGGTCGGCAAAGGCGCAGCCCGAACCCAATAGATGCAGGGGGGGCACCACGCCGGGGATTTCCGCCAGGGTTTCAGCCATCTCTCCCTTCCCGAGGGCGGGAATGCAGGAGATCAACCCGCGCGCATAGGGGTGTTGTGGGAAATCCAGAACATCGTCGGCGCGCGCCTCTTCGATCACGCGGCCCGCATACATGACTGCAACGCGGTCCGCCATTTCACTGATCGCGCCCATGTCGTGGGTGATCAGGATGATGGCTGAGCCGAAATCGCGCTGGATTTCGTTCAAGAGGTCAAAGATCTGCGCCTGTACGGTCACATCCAGCGCCGTGGTGGGTTCATCCGCGATCAGCACCTTGGGGCGGCAGCTGACGGCCATGGCGATCATCACTCGCTGGCGCATGCCGCCAGACAGCTGGTGCGGATAGTCCCGCGCGCGGGCATCCGGTGAGGGGATGCCAACGCGATCAAGCAGGGCAATGGCATCGCGGAAGGCCTGATCGCGGCTGACGTTCTGGTGCAGCATGATGGCTTCGGCGATCTGGTCGCCGACGGTGAACACCGGGTTGAGCGAGGTCATCGGCTCCTGAAAGATCATCGCCATCTCGGCGCCGCGCAATTCGCGCATCCGCGCTTCGCTGGCCTTTGTCAGATCTTCTCCATTCAGCCGGATGGCGCCACCGGCGATACGGCCCGGCGGCGAAGGGATCAGCCCCATGACCGACAGGGCGGTGATGGATTTGCCGCAGCCGCTTTCGCCAACCACGCCAAGGGTCTCGCCCTCGCTGACCTGCATCGAAATGCCATCCAGCGCGGTCACCTCGCCATAGCGGGTGTTGAAGGTGACCCGCAGGTCTTCGATCTGCAAGAGGTGGGTCATCGTTCTCTCAGCTTTGGATTGAAGGCATCGTTCAGCCCGTCTCCGATCAGGCTGACGGCAAAAACGGTAAAGAAGATGGCAAGCCCCGGAAAGGTCACCGGCCACCAGGCGTCGAGGATGTATTCCCGGTTGGCACCGATCATCAGACCCCAGCTCATCACGTTGGGATCGCCCAGTCCGAGAAAGCTCAGGCCTGCTTCAAACAGGATGGCAACCCCTATGGTCAGCGTCGCGGAAACGATCAGCGGCGGCAGGGCGTTGGGCAGGATCACGGTCCAGATGATGCGCTTGTCACGGGCGCCGATGGCGCGCGCGGCGGTCACGTATTCAAGGTTCTTGATCTTGAGAAACTCGGCCCGTGTCAGGCGCGCGGTTTGCGGCCAGCTAACCACGCCGATGGCAAAGGCGATGGTGAAGAGGCTTGGCGACAGAAGCGTCACCAGCACCATTGCGAACAGAAGCGCGGGCAAAACCTGAAAGAACTCGGTCACCCGCATCAACAGGTTGTCGACCCAGCCGCCATAGTATCCGGCCAAGGCTCCCATGGCGATGCCGATCACCATGGTGATTGCGGCGGCGACCGCGCCCACGGCCAGGGTTGGCCCCCCTCCTGTCAGCATGCCCGCGATGATATCGCGACCGAGGTAGTCGGTGCCCAGCGGGAATTCGGGGGTCATGCCCGGCGGCTCATGCGGCGCCCAGACGATCTCGAAGGGATCGCCTGAGTAGATGAACGTGCCATAGAGCGTTGCGAGGACAATCACGGTGAGCAAAGCGACGCCAACCAGCGCGGGGATATTGCGTCGGAACATGCGCCAGGCTTCAAGCGCAGGGCTTTCGGCTTGATATTCTGTGGGCTGTTGCAGGGTGGTTTCGTCAGACATCAGCCTTTCCCCCTTAGTCGTGGATCGGCGAGCCGGTAGCTCATGTCGGTCAGGATATTGGCGATCACCACCATGGCGCTGGCAAAGAACAACACGCCCATGATCGTCGGGTAGTCGCGCCGCAGGATGGAATCGAAGGCCAACCGCCCCATGCCGGGCCAGTTGAACACGGTTTCAACCAGCAGTGCGCCTGAGATGAGGTTTCCGAATTGCAGACCGGCAACTGTCAGGATCGGCAGCGCTGCGTTGCGCAGGGCGTGTTTGAACAGGATTGAGCGTTGGGATGCACCTTTGGCCTTGGCGGTGCGGATGTAATCGGATCCCAAAACCTCCAGCATGGAGGCACGCGACAGTCGCGCATATTGCGCCAAATATATGATGGCCAGCGTAAAGGCGGGCAGGATCAGGTGATGGAGGATGTCGAGTATCTGCACAAAAACGCCAGCATCGCGCAACTTCACCGACTGCATGCCTTCGACCGGGAAGATCGGCAGCACGCTGGCGAAGAGAATGATCAGCATGATGCCGGTCCAGAACACTGGCACCGCATAGCCGATGGTGGCAAAGACCGAGACGAAAGCGCTCATCACCCCATTGGGCTTGCGCGCGGCGATCACGCCAAGAAAGACGCCGATCGCGATCGACAGCACCTGCGCGGTGACAACCAACAGGATGGTGGGCAGGATGCGCTGGGCGATCAGAGTTGCGACAGGCTGGTTGAAGAAGAAGCTGTCGCCCAGATTTCCAGTGAGAACATTGCCCACATAGATCCCAAGCTGCACCACCAGAGGTTTGTTGAGACCGTATTCTTCGCGGATGCTTTCCAGCATTTCCTCGGTGGCGCCGCCCATCTCTCCGGCGATGACCACCGCTGGGTCTCCCGGTGCAAGACGGATCAGCAGGAAGTTCAGCACCACGACGCCCAGCATCAAAAGGAGCCCGTAGCCGATCCGCCGTATCAAAAACGAAGCCGTCATCAAGTCGTCCAGATCAAAGGGAAAAGGCGGGCGCCGGAATTGAGGCGCCCGTTGAGTTCGGGAAAAGGATCAAACGATCACTCGCCCCAGGAGACCATATCCAGCGGATGCATTGAGCCCCAGATACCGGTGGGTACGTTCTGCAGCTTTGCATCATAGGCGGTGTGGTAGGGCAGGGCGTTGATCCAGTAGACCGGCAGGTCTGTCGCCACAATCTGCTGGAATTCCGAATAGAGAGCCTTGCGCTTTTCCGGGTCGATTTCGACGGCCGCCGCATTGAGGAGTGAGTCCACCTTGTCGTTGGCGTATTGCTGCGTGTTCGACCAGATCACACCCTGACGGATATTGTTGCTGAGGTAGGTCCGGTGCACGCCGATCACCGGATCCCCCCAATTGAAAACGATATCCATCGACAGCTCGAAATCGTGCCCGCCAACGCGCCCTGCCCAGGTCGGGAAGTCAGGCGCGGCGCGCACGGTGACGTCGATGCCGATCTTTTTCAGCTGCGACTTCATATATTCGGCAATGGACTGCTGCTGTTCCTTGGGGCCGGGAATGTAATCGATGGTCAGCTCCATACCATCGGCAAATCCCGCCTCGGTCATCAGCGCCTTGGCCTTGTCGAGATCGGTGTCATAGGCTGGAATACTTGCGTCAAAGAAGGGCGAGCCTTCGATGATCGGACCACGCTGCGGAGAAGAAACCCCGCGATGCAGCGCCTTGGTAATGAAGTCGCGATCCACCGCATAGGCAATGGCCTGACGCACGCGCACATCGCTGAGTTTCGGAGAGGCGGTGTTGAAGGCCAGCCAGTTGATCGGCCCAACCGCAGCATAGCCATCGGCAGTGACGGTCAGGTGATCGGCCTTTTCAAGGCGTCGGATCTCCTGGCTGCCGGCCATGAAGGGATACATGTCTGCTTCGCCATTTTCCATCGCGATCAGAAGGGCTGAAGGATCCTTGATGATGCGGACGATGATCTCGTCCAATTTCGGCCGCCCTTCCAGGAAAAAGTTCGGGTTCTTCTTCAGAACAATAGCTTCACCCGGTTTGAATTCTTCCAGCATGAAAGGGCCAGAGCCGACGGGGGTGGCATTCATCGGATGGGATTTGATGTCCTGCCCATCGTCGAAGACATGCTTGGGCAGTACGGGCGCCAGGGCCGGGGAAAGCGCCAACAAAAGCGCCGGGTGAGGGCTGCTGAGGTTGATCACCACGGTCTGCGCATCCGGGGTGTCGATGCTTTCCACCGGGGCAAACATGGATTTGAAGGGATGGTTTGCCTTGGTGGTCATGATCGAATAGGCAACATCCTCTGAGGTCACCGCCTCGCCATCATGAAAGGTGGCATTGTCGACGAGGTTCAGCGTGACTGTCAGGCCGTCTTCGGACACATCCCAGCTTTTGGCGAGATAAGGCTGCGGCTCCCAGTTTTCGTCATAGCGCAGCGGCGAGGCAAAGATCTGTGTCGAGGGAACGGCGGTTGCGATGCCCGATTGGACAGCACCGTTCAGGTGGCGGGGCACCTGGGTCGAGGCGATGACCAGCGTTCCGCCATCTGCAAAGGCGGGCAGGGCGGTAGAGGACAGTGCGGCAAAAGCCGCCGCGCCAAAGAGGCGTGACATGAGTTTCATCTGGATCTCCCTGATCGTATTTTTGCTATTGCGATCAGGCTAGTCCTGCCCGTTCCCCTCAGAAAACAGTCTTTTAAAGGGGTGAAAGTCCCATTTTTTAGGGGAAGAGATGGGCCGGTTTTTCGGCTTCCCGTGGTTTTGCGAACAGCAAGTGGTCAAAATCTCCCCGTTCGGAGACCTCCCGGCAGGAGTCCAGAACTGACTTCACGATGGCAGATTTCTGTGATGCTGGTGTGTAGGCTACACCATATTGTGGTGAATCCAGCTCACCCTTGATCATACGGGCAACATAGCCGCTTTGCCCGACGCGGTCATTCGGGCCGCAGATATTCATCAGCGCATAGCCGTAGTTGGCCGCCACCAGACCTCGCAGCACGGACGAGCTTTTGGTGGTATGCGCAATATGTGGGCGCAGGCCGCGGACCTCGAACAAGCTGCAAAAATAGGCACGTGTGCCCGGCAGATCCAACAGGATCATCGGCAGTTCGGCCAGATCCTGCAGGTCGACCTCTTGTTCCCTGGCCAGCGGAGAGACGTCGGGAATCAGCGCAATTGGCGTTGCGCGGAACATCGGAATAAACGGCTGCGCCTCGGGGGTGATGCGCCGGTAGGTGAGCGCGACATCGATGGCGCCCGAGCTCAACAGGTCGGATATCGATTGCATGTCGCCTTCTTTCAGTTCGATGCTGATCGAGGGGTAATCCTCGGAGATCCGTTTCAGGATAGGTGGCAGAACGTAGGGCGCAGTCGGGGCATAGCACCCCATGCGCAGGGTTCCGGCCACGTCGCCGGTCAGGGACATGAGATCCGATTCAAAGACGCGTGTCTGCTCCAGAAAGGCCTGGATCCGTTCCCCCACCGCGATGCCGCTGCTGGTGGGAACAATGCCGCGCGCGGGCAGGCGCCGCAACAGCTCTGCTCCGGTTGTCTGCTCGATCATGTCGATGGCCGCCGTGATCGAGGATTGTGAGATATTCATCTCCACTGCGGCCCTGGCGATGGAACCTGTTCTGAGTGCCGCATCGAAATAGCGCAGCTGTTTCAAAGTGAAATGCATGAGGCTTCCCGCATTCAATAAGGGATAGCTTGACAGTAATTACATTTTTCCACTGTTCAAAGCTTGGATATCCCAAAAGGGCAACCAAAGGTGCCCCATGTCAAACATCACTGTTTTCAAAGCAAAAAAGATCATCACCCTGGATCCGAACCAGCCTGAGGCCTCGCATGTGGCTGTCCAGGATGGCCGGATTTTGGCCGTTGGCGGAGCTGATTGCGCGTCGCAGTGGGGCGGGGGAGAGGTCGATGATCGCCTTAGCGACGCGGTTTTAATGCCCGGTTTTGTCGAAGGGCACGCCCATATGATGTCGGGCGCGATGTGGAACTATGCCTACGCCGGGTATCATGATCGCATTGATCCCGAAGGGCGGTTATGGCGGGGCATGACCGACATCGACGCCGTTGTTTCGGGTCTGAAAGACTATGTTGCAAAACTGGACAAGGATGCGCCGCTGATAGCCTGGGGATTTGACCCCATCTTCCTGCCCAGTGAGCGTCTGAACCGCCGCCATCTGGATGAGATCAGCGCAGACCGGCCCATTGCGGTGATCTATTCCAACTTTCACCTGATGTGTGTGAACTCCAAAGCGCTTGAGATGGCCGGATATGGCCGGGAAACCAACGCCGAAGGTGTGCTCAAAGGGCCCGACGGTCTGCCTACCGGAGAGCTGCAGGAAATGGCTGCGATGTTCCCGGTGATGCGCCGCCTTGGCATCGATTTCCGCAGCCTTGCCCAGCAGGCGCAGTCGATCCGTACCTATGGGGAGGTGGCCAAGCGGGCCGGGGTGACCACCATCACGGACTTGTTCTCGACGATGGAGGACAGTGATCTTGAGGTAATGCTTGAGGTCACGGGCGCAGATGAGTTCCCGCTGCGCATCGTGCCTGCGCTGGGGGCAATGGGGGCTGCGCCACAGGATATTGCAGCCCGCGCCAAGGCTCTGAAGGACCGGTCAACCGATAAGCTGCGCCTTGGCGCGGTCAAGCTGATGACCGACGGCTCGATTCAGGGCTGGACCGCGCGGGTGAAATGGCCCGGCTATGTGGGTGGGCAGCCGAACGGTATCTGGAATACGGCACCGGATCAGATTTATGCCCTGTGCGAAGAGATGCAGCGCGCAGGCGTTCAGATGCATATTCACGTCAATGGGGATGAAGCCTCCGAAGTGTCGATTGCCGCGATCGAAGCCGCCTTGCGCGCGGCGCCGGGGCAGGGTCACCGGCATGTCTTGCAGCATTGCCAGATGATGGGGCGCGACCAGTTTGAACGCTGTGCCGAACTGGGCATTTGCACCAATATTTTTGCCAACCACATCTGGTATTTTGGCGATCAACACGCCGCAGCAACCATCGGCGAAGACCGCGCCACGCGCATGGATGCCTGTCGCGCCGCGCTGGATGCAGGCGTTCACATGACAATCCACTCGGATTCTCCTGTAACGCCACTGGCGCCTTTGTTCACCGCCTGGTGCGCGGTCAATCGACAGACCATGAGCGGGCGCACGCTGGGCGCAGCTCAGAGGATCACGGTGGAGGAGGCGCTGCATGCGATCACCCTTGGCGCGGCCTACACCCTGCGCCTTGATCACGAGATTGGCAGCATAGAGACAGGCAAGAGGGCGGATTTTGCCGTCCTTGGCGATGATCCCACGGAAGTGGCCCCGGCCGCGCTGAAGGACGTGCCGGTTCTGGGCACAGTCTTTGGCGGTCAGGTTCATCTGGTCTGACCGATGGTCGAGGACAAACGTCTGCCCATGACCGTAGTCGGGGGTTATCTCGGGGCCGGGAAAACAACGCTGATCAACCGGCTCTTGGCTGCGCCGCATGGGGCTCGGCTGATGGTTCTGGTGAATGACTTTGGCGCCATCAACATAGATGCCGAGCTGTTGCAAAGCGCCGATGAGGATACGCTGACGCTGACCAATGGCTGCGTGTGCTGCACGATGGGGGCAGATCTGTTCATGGCCATCGGAGATGTGCTCGACAGAGTTCCGCGCCCCGACCATCTGATCATCGAAGCAAGCGGAATTGCGGACCCAGCCAAGATTGCAAATGCAGCAGTGGCAGAACCAGAGCTACGCTATGGTGGCATAGTGACCGTTGTGGACGGTCAATGCTATCCGTCCCTGTCTCATGATCCACAGATCGGGCCGCAAATCCGTGATCAGGCGGCCTGCGCCGATCTTTTGTTGGTGAGCAAGGTGAACTCTGTTTCCGGATCATTGGCTCTTGCCCTCACGGCGGGCAATCGTGCGGCAAAAATTCTATCGACCGATGCGGATGACGTAGGCACGTTGTTGTTGTCCATATGCGATGTTGCGCCGCCGAAAGCCTCTTTGTCGCCGTCTCACCCTGGCTATATGCATTGGCAGTATCAGGGATGTCTCGCACTCAGCCGCCCGAAACTCGAAGCCGCCCTGGCGTGCAGGCCAAAAGGGATTTTTCGGATGAAGGGCTTTGTCAGAGCCTCTGAAGACAGTGGTTGGCTTCTCCAGGTTGTGGGGCAGAATGTTTCGATCTCTCGCGTAGGGGCTGTCGATGCAACGCAACTGGTCGGTATCGGCCTGCAGGACCAGGTCTCCGTAAAGGACTGCGATGATTGGTGGAATGGTGTTTTTGGCGCTCCCTCTTTGAGTTGTGTGGAATAAAATGGATCCAGAGCCGGGCAGATTGTGATGGCCAAGCGTCGACGAAGCGTGCTGAATTGGCGCTGGCGAAGGGATTGGGCAACGAACCAGACCCTTTGCCTGTTTTTTGGTCCGGCCTCTGTGGCAAACTGTAATTGCCAACGGGACGCCCTGACAGGGCATCGCTGTGTGACGGTTTGATTTTGGACACCTGCACAGCGATGCAAATAGTTTCTTGATGGTTCACTCGGCTGTGGGCAGGGTGTCCGCTTCAGCCAGATCCCAGAACAGCCCAGCCATCAGCCGCAGCGCATCACGGCACAGGGGCTTCAGGACGTGCTCGTTCGGGGCATGTTGCGAGCAGCCACGATAGGAGTGGGGGATCCAAACGGTTGGCAGGCCAAGGATATCGGCAAAGCAATCGTTCGGCAGCGACCCGGCAAGGTTGGGCAGGACATGCGGCGGCTGGCCTGCGGTGCGGGTCAGCGAGCCTGCGACGAATTCGACCCAAGGGTGCTCCGGGTCAAGCCGGGTGGCTTTGAAGGGGCCGCCTTTGTCGGGCACGATCTCGACGGTTTCAAACCCGTGGCGGTCCAGGTGCCGACGCAGCGCCGGAAGGATATCGTCAGGATCGGTGCCAACCACATAACGCAGCTGGCAGGTGGCCCGCGCCCGCCCTGAGATCGCATTGACCGGAGCCTCGGGCACACCACTGGTCATTGCCAGAACCGCAAATGAATTCCAGCCGAAGGCACGTTCGGCGGGTGTGAGACTCTCTTCGCCCCAGTCCGGGTCAACTTTTGGGCCGCTTTTCCCTTCGATCGGCAAGCCGTCAAGGGCCGCGCGCACGCTATCTGTCAGGCTGGTGGTACGCCACTCGGGGATCTGGATCTGACCACGGCGGTCGCAGATGGCGGTAAGCGCATGTGCAAGGATCATCGCGGGGTCTGCCAGCAGGCCACCCCAGTTGCCCGAGTGGTGTGCTCCTTCGCGCAGATCGACCACCAGATCGAAATTCACCCCTCCGCGTGAGCCCATGAACATGGTCGGAGTTTCCGGCTGCAGGCGCGGCCCGTCCGAGGCGATCAGGACGTCAGCCTTCAGGCGGTCTTTCTGCGCGCGAAAGAAGTCGCCAAGCCCGGCGGAGCCGGTCTCCTCGGACATCTCGACCACGATACGGACGTTGAAGCCAAGGTGCCCGCGTTCGGCAATGACGGCCTCAAGAGCAGCAATATTGATCAGGTGTTGCCCTTTGTTGTCAGCCGTTCCGCGGCCATAGAGGCGATCGCCCTCTTCAGTCAGCTGAAAGGGCGCAAGACCGTCGCGCCATTGGTCGCCCTGGCCGCGCACCACATCACCATGTCCGTAGCTCAGGATGGTGGTCAAACCTGGATCCTCGATCCGCTCTCCCACCAGCAAAGGGCCCCCGCCAGGTACGGGGTTTTCAAAAATCTGACATGTGAAGCCGGCAGCCTCGAGCCTCGGCCGGGTGGCGTTTTGCAGGTAGCGCGTCAGCTCGGGGCCGCTGTCGGGGTTCTGGCTCTCGGTCGGGTAGGTGACCCAATCGGCCAGATCGCTTTGAAAGGTACCGCGGTCAAAATAGGCTTCGGCGCGTGCAATCGCGCCGCTGCGGTCAGGGAAGGACGTGTTGCTCATCTGATCTGGGCCTTTGGATCTGTCATGTTTCGGCAGCTGGAGGCGCTGCCATCACTTCATTCCGCAAGCTGTGACAGACCTTTTACTTCCAGTCCAGTTCTGCCCCGGTCAATGCCACCAGAAGAGTGTCTTCGGGCATCTGGCCCAAGCCTTCGAACATCTTGATGTAATTGAGGTTGGAGTGAATCTCCGCGATCTTTCCGTCGGTGATCCGGAACACCATCTGGCCGTCGAATTCAAACGGTGGGCGGAGCGGGTGGTCATTCACGGCCACATTGAAACAGGTGATCACCCAGTCGCCCAATTCTTCGAGCACGGTGAAAGTCAGCTCAGGCGGACATTGAAACAGGGATTTCAATGCCGAGACAATATCGTTCGATCGAAAGTCCTTACCTGCCACGTTGGAGACGGGACCGCTTGCCTTGGTATCGGACGAGAACATCTCGTCCAGCATGCTATCGTTGTCCTTGCCCCATACTTCTTCCACCCAAAAGCGCACTAGTTCAGTCTTGCTGGTCACTTAGTCATACCTATTCAACACCCTGTCGCGATGAACATATTCCGTACCGGTAGCTGCCGTCGAGACCGTAGATCTGCTTAGTGGAACCTGTGCTCGAAATGTCGAAAATGGTGGCACGCTTACCTTTGGTCCTGCTGGGCAGGCTGTCGTCACGCTGATAGATCTGGAGCATCGGAGGGCGCGCAGTCGAGAAGCAGGGGAGGCACGGGATGCAAGAAGCGGATGCAATCATCGTAGGGGGCGGTCTGGCGGGGCTGGTGGCAGCAGCAGAACTCGCAGATCGGGGCAAGAGCGTTATCATCGTCGATCAGGAACCCGAAGGATTCCTCGGTGGGCAGGCCTTCTGGTCGCTGGGTGGCCTTTTGATGATCGACAGCCCTGAGCAGCGGCGCATGGGTATTCGTGACAGCCGCGAGTTGGCCTATTCCGACTGGATGGGCAGCGCCGGTTTTGACCGGGACGAGGACCATTGGCCGCGCAAATGGGCGGAAAGCTACATCGACTTTGCCGCCGGAGAGATGCGCCCCTGGCTGCACGCCATGGGAATGCGCTGGTTTCCCATCGTGGGCTGGGCCGAACGCGGCGGCTCCTTTGCGTCGGGGCATGGCAACTCTGTTCCGCGGTTTCATCTGACCTGGGGCGTGGGGCCGGGCACGCAGGAGCCCTTCGAGCGACGTGTGCGCGAGCATGAGAAGGCCGGGCGGATTACCCTTAAGTTCCGCCACCGGTGTTCGCAGCTCTTGATGGAAAACGGGGCCTGCAAAGGGATCAGCGGAGAAATTCTGGCTGAGGATGGCAGCGCCCGAGGTCAGAAGACAAACCGTGATGTGGTCGGGGATTTTGAGCTGCGCGCGGCCAGCGTTGTCGTGGCTTCGGGCGGGATCGGCGGAAACCTGGACTTGGTTCGCAAGGCTTGGCCTGTTGAGCGGCTTGGACCTGCGCCCAAAGAGATGATCTCAGGCGTTCCAGCCCATGTGGACGGGCGCATGGTGGCCATCACGCAAGCGGCCGGCGGCCATGTCATCAATTCTGATCGCATGTGGCACTACACCGAAGGCGTCAAGAACTGGGATCCGATCTGGCCCAACCACGGGATCCGCATTCTGCCGGGTCCTTCGTCGATGTGGTTTGATGCAAACGGTAACCGCTTTGCCCCGCCTGCGATGCCGGGGTTTGACAGCCTTGGCACGCTGAAAGCCATTCTTGCAACGGGTTATGATTACTCCTGGTTCATCACCACGCAGAAGATCATCAAGAAGGAGTTCGCCCTGTCCGGATCCGAGCAGAACCCGGACCTGGCATCCAAAAGCTGGAAACAGGTGCTCAAGCAGCGGCTCTTGAACAAAAAGGCCACGCCCAATGTGGAGGCTTTCAAGGAGCACGGCGAGAACTTTGTTGTCGCCGACAGGCTGGATGATCTGGTGGCCAAGATGAACGCTCTGGAAGGCAATAGCCTTTTGGACTTTGAAAAGATCCGCGCCGAGATCACGGCGCGGGATGCGCAGATCGCCAATCCCTTCTCAAAGGATGCGCAGATGATGGCGATTCACGCCGCGCGCAACTATCGCGGGGACAAACTGATGCGCACGGCGAAACCGCATCGCATTCTGGACCCGGAAAACGGGCCGCTCATCGGGGTGAAACTCAACATCATCACTCGCAAAACGCTTGGCGGGTTGCAGACCGATCTGAACGGGCAGTTGATCGACGCGGAGGGGAACACCATTCCGGGGCTGTTTGCGGCAGGCGAAGTCGCGGGCTTTGGCGGCGGTGGCTACCACGGCTACAACGCTCTGGAAGGCACCTTCCTTGGCGGATGTATTTTCTCGGGGCGGCAGGTCGGGCGGTCAGGTACGGTCGCCTGACCTGATCTGGTCCTCAGGTGTCGGACAAATAGTTGGCCAGGTAGGAGGTCAGAATGGTGAGGGTTTCTTCGGCAAAGATATCGGCCCGATAGGGTGTTGCCTGAGCCGCGATCAGATCTTCCATGGCGACAGCGATCTGCAGCACCGTTTTCGCGACAACTCTGGGGTCACCACCGTGAAACCCGTCCAGCCCCTGACCCCAGCGGGTCTCTAGAAGATCGGTGACATATTCACGTTCCCGATCTTCCGCCGCCACGGCCGGGCGTTGAGAAACGAAGTGCATCAGCAGCGGAGCATAGTGTGGATTGTTCTGTATATGTCCCCTCTGAGCGAGGATGATCTGCCGCAGTCGGTCCCGCCAGCCGGGCCACGTCTGCCTGTCATCCGCAATGTCAACTATGAGATCTCGCAGTTCCTGGGCGCTTTGCAGGTAGAGTTCTCGCAGAACATGCGTGACATCCGAAAAGTAGCGGTAGATTGAGCTGACGGGAATTCCGGCCCGATTGGCAATCATTGTTGTTGTGATTGTTGGCAACGGGATTTCAGACAACAGATGCGCGGTCGTGTTGAGGATCAAATGAATGCGCTGCACGGCGCGGGCCTGTTTTGGGGTTTCCCGCGTTTTCAAAGGGCCAAGGCAAAGGCTGGGAAGTACATCAACGCTCATTTTTGAGACCCAGCTGTTCAAGGAGTGAATGAGCCGTCCAGTCCCGAGCCGGGTGTGGAACTGCTTCTGCACGGCTTACCAGCTCTGAAATGGAGGCGTTAACGGGCGCTGGGGTGCCCGATTGCTTTGCAAGACGCAAGATTTCATTGGTAAGGGTGTCGATTTCCGTCGGGCGCCCTGCGGCCATGTCCGCCGCCATTGAGGTCATGGAGGCACGGTCCAGCTTTTGCAGTTTCAGCAGGGTGGTGTTGAAAACAGCATCCGGCAGCAAGAGCAGGCGCTGAACCAGCCGCGGCGAAAAAGGGCCAACCCTGCGCCAACGAATTTGCGCCGCATCGTAGACGTTCAACGCCTCGCGAAGGACTTCCGAGTAAATGCGCCTGTAGCCTCGCTGGCACAGCATGTCATGCAGGGGCAACCCGCTGAGGGCATTGATCGGGTTGATCAGATTGAGCAGCAGTTTGCCGTATTGGAGTGGCCTTAAATCGGCCTGAAGCTGTGCGGGGACACCCGTTCCCGCGACCAGGTGTGCGAGAGCCTCGGTTGCCTCGCAGCGCTCGACCGCCAGTTCTCCGGTGCTGGAGCGATGCAGGTGATCACGGGATTTCCAGACCACGTTGAAAGGCACCATCCCGGCAACGATGCGGTGTCTTGGCAGGGCAGTGCGCAAGCGATCGACTGGAGAGACGCCATTCAGCAAGGAGACAATCGTCGCCGTCTCGGCCGCATGAGTTCTGATCTCTTCAATGGATTGTTCGAGCCCTGTCGATTTGTGAGTCAAAAGGATGAGATCCGCATCGCGGAGAGCGGCTGGACTGTCTTGCAGATCTAGCAGCGACAGTTGGGTCTCCACCTTTTCGCCCCCCGTAACCTTGAGAGGACCCGGTTCCATCTTGTCCCAGATTGTCCGTCGTCCGACCAGTGTCAGGGTCGTTCCTGCCGCAAAACAAACAGGTGCCCAATGTGCCCCAAGAAAGCAGCCGATGGCACCAGCGCCAAGGATCGCAATTTTCCGGGGCGGTGTGTTCAACCGAGAGTTCTCCCAAGCAGACCAAGGTTCCTGCGACGCAAGATCTCGCCTTGATCCACACAGGTGGAGGACCCGACGTCAAGCTGTGTCGCACCGGAATTACTACAGGCAATCGTTGAGATCACAAAGAGATTTCCATTCGGAAATTTGCGATAAGTTTGCGATGCTGGATCCGAACAGGATCCTAGCGCAAGGATGCGATGTTCTCCATCAACATGTCGCGCGCATCCAGAATATGGCGCTGGGTCAACTCCGCGGCCAGCGCGGCATCGCCGACGTTGCATGCAGTCCAGATCGCCTCGTGCTCTTCATGAGCACGTTTCATGCCGTTTGACAGAACCAATTGGGTCCGAAGATAGCGGTCAACCCTATCCATCGCATTGTCGATCGCATCGAGATGATATTGCAGACCGCTGGCTTGATAGAGTTCTGAGTGGAAATCCCGGTTCAACCGACCCCAGGTCATCGGATCGTCAGAGGCTGAAAAAGCCTCGAGGCATTCTTTGGCGCGTTGCAGAGTCTCTTGCGACATCTGAGGCACGGCCCGGCGGATGACTTCCGGTTCGATCAGCGCCCTGAAGTCGAAGATTTCATGGGCTTCTTCGGCGGAAAGCCCGGCAACGACGGCCCCCTTGTAGCGCTGGGTTTTGACAAGCCCCTGCTCTTCGAGGCGAGAAATTGCTTCGCGCACCGGAATTCGGCTCGTGTTGAACATACCCGCGATTTCATCCTGGCGCAGGGGTTCACCCACCTTCAGGTCCCCCTCGATGATCGCCTTGCGCAGAGCTTCAAAGACGATCGAAGATGCCGAGGCGGTTTTTGATATGTCGACGGGATTGAGCTTCATTCGGTTCGGGTCCTCCTAAAAGCCTTGATAGGAGCTTTTTTCCCATCTGCAAAGCTTTGGAAAACAATATCCAACATCCGTGCTCTTCTTGCGGGCAGAGGATATGCAGACGTCCTTGGGGGGGTGCTTGACAATCATATTGCACAAACGCCCGCCTTTAAGAGACGCCGAGGTCGTTTCTAGCGGCTTGATACGGCAAAGCTGCCGGACAATGCGCTGACCGCTGTCGCGGGGGTACCTGATGCGCGGCTTGCCATGCGTTCAAGGTTGACGATGGTCGAAAGCATGATCCGGTCATGGCTCCAGTCCGCGGGCCGTTGCAGGAGAAGGGCCGTCATGATGACAGCGGCGACCAGCAGCCCGGAGACCAACGTCCAGCCAAAGGTGTCGGTGGAGTGCGGCTGCGGGGCTGTCACGGCACGCAGCCTGCGCGCCAATGCGGATGAACCACGGCGTGTTTCCCGGCGGTCCACCAGGGCCACGGTCGGACTGCGGCGCGCAAACAGAACCGGATCTCTGGAGGCTTTGGCACAGGCCCGTATCAGGCATTCGCAATAGCCGCGCAGATCAAATCCGGGGCGGCTTTTCAGGGCTTGGTCGCAGGCAAATTCACGCAGCAGCCTGACTTCGCGGCGCCAGAGATAGAAGGCCGGGTTCCAGAACAGGAGCGGGCGTAGTGCACTGAGCAGGAATTCGCACTCGATATCGCGCTGCCGGAAATGCTGCAGCTCATGAGCAACCGACAGGCGCAAGTCCTTGGGGTGTTCCAGAAGGGATGTGGGCAGCACAACGTAACGTGCCCAAATGCCGCGCGTGGAATAGGCAACGCGGGCTTCGTCCGACAAGAGCAGCCGCGTGCGCCCGATTCGCTTCCAGGGGAAGGACCGCGTCAGACTCTTTCGCAGTCTTACGACCGAGATCGCCAGCTGAAAAAAGCAAATGAGGCTACCGGTAGCAAAGCCGAGGACCAGCAGGCGCGCCCAGGGGGCCTGGCCGTTCAGAAGGGTCCGAACGAAGTCTTCGCGCAGACCCAAGAGGCCTTCGAAGCGCACTGCGCTCATCCCGACATTGCCTTGCAGGTATTGGGCAACCAGTAGATCAGACAAATTCGGCGAAGGATGGGCCAACACGCGCGTCAGGGCCAGAACCAGGAGCGGTGATAGGGCCAGCAAGAGCGTCACGGCATTCAGCAATCGCAGTTGCGGGCGGTAGGCCTTGCCAAGGCGCGTGCGCGCCAGTCCACTGCGCAAGGCAAGCCAGAGCAGCGCCCCTGCAAGCAGCAGGATGTTCAGATCGATATAGGCATTCAGCAGAGCATCAGTTTGCATTGTCCCCCAGCCTTTCCTCCAGAAGCGCCCGCATTTCCTCGAGCATTTCGTCGGTCACGTCCTCATCATCGACCAGCCGGGCAACAAGGGCCGCCGGCGCTCCGTTGAAGAGTTTGCTCGAAAGGTTTTTCAGCGAGGTTTTCTGATACTCTGCCTTGGGAACGGCTGGGCGGTAGACCAAGGAACGGTCGGCCCGCTCGCTGGTCAGAAAACCCTTTTGCTCCATTATCTTTAGGACCGTGGCAACCGAAGTATAGGCGCGCTCCTGAACCTTGTTGAGTTCCGCCAGGATATCCCGCACGGTGCCGCCCCCGGTTTCCCAGATCACGGTCATGAACTCGAGTTCGACCTCGGTCAGAAGCGATTTGTCCTGTTTCTTTCGCATGAGCGTTGATGCCTGGTCCTTTTGGGTCGTCCGCTCATGCTAGGCAAAGCGCGACGGGTTGAAAACTACTTTTTTAGAAGTTGCGTTTGGATGCCTTGGCTGTTGTCAAATTGTGCGCTTCCGCGCGCTTTTGTTCTGCTGGGAGCGAGGCGTTGGCAGTCAGCGATTGGTGCGATTGCCGCAAATCGAGCTTTTTTGCTGAGATGGCCTTGAGGGGCAGGTGTGCCCTCAAGGCCCGTTTCAATTGTGTTTGGCATTGCGCGTCAAGGACAAGCCGCCTTTGGCAGGGCCTGCGGCCTCCTTGACCCGCTAGGGTCGGACTTTCCAGAAGTACCCGCTAGGGTCAGACCTTCCAGAAGCAGAAGACGCCCCAGGCGATGGCAAGCCCAAGCGGGGTCCAGAGCGGCATGCCCACAAGGCCCAGCCACGCCAGAAAGATATAGGCGGTGCCCAGAAGGCTGATGAAGAGCCGGTCCCCGCGCGTTGTGGTGAGGCCTAGCGCGCCCTTGCGCATGGCGCCGCCGGGATGACGGATTTCCAGCACGATCAGCACCGCGATCGCTGAAAAGATACCGATGAAGACCAAAGCGGTCGGCCAGGTCCAGGCCATCCAGGATAGCATGTCAAACCCTCCCCATCGCAAAGCCTTTTGCGATGTAGTTGCGGACGAACCAGATCACGATGGCGCCCGGAATGATTGTCAATGTGCCCGCTGCCGCCAGAAGGCCCAGTTCGTACCCTGCGCTTGAGGCGGTCTTGGTCATGGTGGCGGCGATGGGTTTGGCCGCCACGGCTGTCAGGGTCTTGGCCAGCAGCAATTCGACCCAGGAGAACATGAAGCAGAAGAAGGCCGCCACCCCGACGCCCGCTTTGATCGCGGGGATAAAGATCACCACAAAGAAGCGCGGGAAGGAGTAGCCATCCACATAGGCGGTCTCGTCCAGCTCCTTTGGTACGCCGCCCATGAAACCTTCGAGGATCCAGACCGCCAGGGGGATATTGAACAGGCAGTGTGCCAGGGCCACGGCCAGATGGGTGTCAAACAGCCCGACAGCGGAATAGAGCTGGAAGAAGGGCAGGGCAAATACAGCAGCCGGGGCCATGCGGTTGGTCAAGAGCCAGAAGAACAGCTGCTTGTCGCCCAGAAACCGGTAGCGGCTGAAGGCATAGGCGGCCGGCAGGGCCACCGCGACCGAGATCACGGTGTTGATCGATACATAAAGGATCGAGTTGATATAGCCCCAGTACCAGGTCGGATCGGTAAAGATCGTCTGGTAATTCTCCAGCGTGAAGGTCTGGGGAAAGAGAGAGAACCCCGCGAGGATCTCATTGGTTGTCTTGAAACTCATCGCCACCAGCCAGTAGATCGGCAGCATGAGAAACAGGATATAGACGATGGGAACGATGGATCTTTTCTGCACGTTTCCCTCCCTTAGTTCAGATCATCCTTGGTCATCAGCGTGTAGAACAGCCAGCTGACGAGCAGGGTGATAGCAAAATAGATGAGCGACATGGCGGCGGCGGGACCAAGGTCAAACTGACCCAGCGCAATTTTCACCAGATCGATGGACAGAAGCGTGGTGGAGTTGCCGGGGCCGCCTCCGGTCAGGACGAAGGGCTCGGTGTAGATATTGAAACTGTCCATGAACCGCAGAAGGATGGCGATGGTCAGAACGGTTTTCATCTTTGGCAGCTGGATAAAGCGGAACACGGCCCAGTTCGAGGCACCGTCGATCTTGGCCGCCTGATAATAGGCGTCGGGGATGGACACGAGGCCCGCATAGCTCAGCAGCACAACAAGCGAGGTCCAGTGCCAGACATCCATGGTAACAATGGTGATCCAGGCCGCCACAGGGTCCTGTGTCATGTCATAGTTGATGCCAAGGACATGGTTCAGGAAGTATCCCAAAAGGCCGATATCGGGCAGGGTAAAGATGTTCCACATGGCGCCGACCACGTTCCATGGGATCAGCATCGGCAGGGCCATCAGCACCAGACAGACCGGCACCCAAAATCCCTTGCGCGGCATCGACAGGGCAATGGCGATACCAAGGGGTACCTCGATGATCAGGATCAGGAAGGTGAACAGGAACTGGCGCCCAAGCGCATCATGGAACCGGTCCGAGCGCAGGATCTGCTGGAACCAGTCCAGCCCCTGCCAGAAGAAGACGTTGTCGCCAAAGGTTTCCTGCACCGAATAGTTGACCACTGTCATCATCGGGATCAGCGCGTTGAAGGCGACAAGCGCCAGAACGGGCAGGACGAACAGCCAGGCTTTCTGGTTTTCGGTCTTCATGCCATGGCCTCCTCTGGTGTTGTGGCGAGCCAGCCATCGACATAAAGCCGTGTCTGATCGCGCCGGAATTCAAGATGAACGGAAGCGCCTTTTTCCGGTGCATCCCCTTCGATGATGGCGTTGATGCGTTCCCCGCCTGCGGTGCATTCCACTACAGTGTGGCGGCCGACATCGGAGACCTTGGTGACGGTTGCGGGCAGGCCGCTGGAGGCGAGAGAGACAAATTCGGGGCGGATGCCGATTTCGGTCTTGCCTTGCGGTGTGCCCTTTATCGGGCCTTCCAGGGCAATCGCCTGATCGGCGAAATGTGCTGCCCCTTCCACCAGCGTGCAGGGCAGGATGTTCATCCCCGGTGAGCCGATGAAGTGACCGACAAAGGTATGCGCGGGGCGTTCGAACAGCTCGACAGGCGTGCCGACCTGCACCACCTCGCCCAGCTGCATCACCACCACCTGATCAGCAAAGGTCAGTGCCTCGGTCTGGTCGTGGGTGACGTAGATCATCGTCGCCTTGACACGCTGGTGCAGCTCTTTGAGCTTTGAGCGCAGCTTCCATTTCAGATGCGGGTCGATCACCGTCAGGGGCTCGTCGAACATCACCACATTGACGTCCTCGCGCACCAATCCGCGCCCCATCGAGATCTTTTGCTTGGTGTCGGGGCTGAGGCCCGCCGCGCGGGTGTTCAGCATCTCGGTCAGTTCCAACATCTCGGCAATCGCAGTGACGCGGGTCTTGACCGTGGCCTCGTCCCGGCCGCGATTGCGCAAGGGAAAGGCCAGATTATCGTAGACCGTCATGGTGTCGTAGATCACCGGAAACTGGAACACCTGCGCAATGTTGCGCTGGTCCGGGGGCAGGGTGGTGACATCCTTGTCGTCAAACAGGATCTTGCCCTCGGACGGCACCAGAAGGCCCGAAATGATGTTGAGCAGGGTGGACTTGCCGCAGCCCGAGGGGCCAAGCAGCGCGTAGGCACCGCCGTCGGACCAATCGAGGTCGATTTCCTTGAGCGCGAAGTCGGAGTCTGAGGACGGGTTCGGAAGATAGCTGTGACGCAGCTTGGAAAGAGTAATCTTGGCCATATCTTGCCTCACGCCACGCGGGAGCCATCGGGGGCAAAGACATAGGCCGCCGAAGGATCCATATAAAAATCATGCATTTCACCAACCTCGTAAGGGTGAACACCCGCCGAGAGGCTGACCCAGCTGTCGTTAGAACCGGGCAGGCCGAGGTCAAAATGCGCGCTGCTTTCCGAGCCGGAAAGTTCGGTCACCTGAACGCGGCCCGCGATGCGTACCGAGGGAGCTGTACCCGCAAAAGGCAGCACGTGGTGCGGGCGGATTGCGATTGTGTAGGCGCCATCCCGCAGATCCGCAGCCGCGCCGTCCAGCACCCATGACACATCCCGCGTCAGGCGGGCCGTGTTTCCTTCTTTCTGGATCTCGGCGGTGTTGATGGGCGGGTCCGAGAACACGCGCGCCGCGTCGACATTGGCCGGGTTGCGGTAGATATCGGCGGTGGTGCCGAACTGTGTCACGCGCCCATCCCGCATCAGCGCGGTCTTGCCGCCGAGCAAAAGCGCCTCTTCGGGTTCAGAGGTGGCATAGACCACAACCGCGCCGCGCCCTGCAAAGAGATCGGGCAACTGATCGCGCAGCTCTTCGCGCAGCTTGTAATCGAGGTTCGCAAGCGGCTCATCCAGGAAAACCGCGCGGCTTTCCTTGGCGATGGCACGCGCAAGGGCAGTGCGCTGCTGTTGGCCACCGGATAGTTCATGCGGGCGCCGGTGCAGCATCGGGCGCAGCTGCAGGATATCGGCGGCTTCTTCGACGCGGCCTTCGATCTCTGACTTGGCCATGCCTGCAACCTTCAGGGGGGAGGCAATGTTGTCGAAGACGGTCATGTGCGGGTAGTTGATGAAAAACTGGTGCACCAGGCTGATGTTGCGCTTTTGGGTGCTGAGGCGGGTCACATCCTGCCCATCCATCCAGACGGTGCCGCTGGCGATCGGGTCAAGGCCGGCCATCAGCTTGATCAGAGAGGTCTTCCCCGATCCGGTGGCGCCCAGAAGGACGTTGAAGTGACCGCTTTCCAGCACAAGGGAGGTATCCTTGATATGCTCGATCGCGCCGACGCGCTTGGTCACGTTTTTGAGTTCAAGTGCCATCTTGATTTGACTTTCCGGCAATGTGAGCCGCAGACCGTCACATTTTGCGGGGCCCGCAGCAGTCCCTGCCCAGCGGGAAGGGAGAGGTGTCGTGTGTTGGGGTAAAGACCCCGGAGCATCGCGGTGGAGGCTCCGGGGCAGGGTGCCGGGTCAGGCGCAGGGGTGCCTGTCCAAACCCGGCGGGGAGGAGGGCGTTACTGGGTGGCCCAGCGGGCAACCAGTTCGTCATAGTTGACGGTCTGGCCCATCGGCTTTTCATTCTCCAGCTTCGGCTTGGCGCCGCCATTGGCGAACCACCATTCGGCGTCGTTTTCCTCGTTCAGACGCGGGCCGCAGCCACCGTAGACATTTGCCTGCTCGTCAGCGCGCTGCATCCGGGCCATGGTGATGTCCATTTCTTCGGCGAGACGGTCCATGGCTTCCTGCGGTGTAAAGGCGCCGGAGTTCACGTCACCGATCTGCTGCCACCAGATTTGCGCCAGCTTCGGATAATCCGGCACGTTCACGCCGGTCGGCGACCATGCCACGCGGTCGGGCGAGCGGTAGAATTCGACCAGACCACCCAGTTTCGGCGCGCGCTCGCTAAAGCTCTCGTGATTGACCGAGCTGTCGCGGATGAAGGTCAGACCCACGTGCGACTTTTTCACGTCAACTGTCTTGGAAGTCACGAACTGAGCATAGAGCCATGCAGCCTGTGCGCGGTCCGGTGGGGTGGACTTCAGGAAGGTCCAGGAGCCAACGTCCTGATAGCCAACCTTCTGGCCTTCTTCCCAATACGGGCCATGCGGGCTTGGAGCCATGCGCCACAGCGGGTTGCCGTCGGCGTCCACGGTGTTGTTGCCTTCAGACTGCGGTTTCACCATGTCGGCGGTAAAGGCGGTGTACCAGAAGATCTGCTGGGCCACGTTGCCTTGCGCCAGGGCGGGCAGGGATTGGTAGAAGTCATAAGACGCCGCACCCGGAGGTGCGTATTTGCGCAGCCATTCGTCCCACTTGCGGATCGCATAGACCGCTGCCGGGCCGTTTGCGGCACCACCACGGGTGACGCTTGCACCAGCCGGGTTGCAGCTGCCCGCTTCCATGCGGATGCCCCATTCGTCAATCGGAACACCGTTCGGCTCACCCTTTGAGCCAGCACCGGCCATCGACAGCCAGGCATCGGTCATGCGCCAGCCAAGGTCGGGCGCGCGCTTGCCATAGTCCATGTGGCCGTAGATATCGACACCATCGATGTTCTTGACGTCTTCGGAGAAGAACTCGGCAATGTCCTCATAGGCCGACCAGTTGACCGGGACACCCAGATCGTAGCCGTATTTTGCCTTGAAGGCGGCCTGCAGGTCCTCACGGTCGAACCAGTCCTTGCGGAACCAGTAAAGGTTCGCGAACTGCTGGTCCGGCAGCTGATACAGATCTCCATCGGGGCCGGTGGTGAACTGGGTGCCCATGAAGTCATCCAGATCGAGTGTCGGAGAGGTGGTCCCCGCCCAATCGCCCGCCATCATGTCCGTCAGGTTGTAGGCCAGCTGCAAACGGGAGTGAGTCCCGATCAGGTCGGAATCGTTGACGTAGCCGTCATAGAGGTTCCGCTTGGTCTGCATCTGGGTCTGAACCGCCTGCACCACCTCACCTTCGCCGAGGATCTGGTGATTCACCTTGATCCCGGTGATCTCCTCAAAGGCCTTGGTCAGCACTTCGGATTCATAGCTGTGCGTGGGGATACCCTCGGACAGCACGTTGATCTCCATACCCTTGTAAGGCTCTGCCGCCTGAATGAACCACTGCAGTTCAGACAGTTGCTCGTCCTTGCTGAGCGCCGAGGGCTGGAATTCCTCATCAATCCACTTCTTGGCAGCGGCCTCATCGGCATAGGCTGCCTGTCCCGCAACCACGGCGCAAACCGCTGCTGCGGACAAAAGATACTTCCGCATCTTTCTCCTCCCTAAAGTCATTATTGCCAGTTGTGCAGTCTTTGCACCTGACTGTGCTAGAGGTTTCACAGGCTGCGACGCCTTGTCAAACTAAAAAATTAGTAAGTATCTAACTGCATGACATTATTGTGAATTTTTATGGTCTTTGGATGGCGCGAAGGCACTGCTTGCGCAGCATTCCCCACGCTGCATCGCGGCATCTGTCGATGAGGGATGGGCCTGTCGATCCTGGTAGTGGACAAGACTCTGAAAGAACTCCCCCAGATCGCCGATCACGCGGTGATCCTGAACCGGGGGCAAAAGTGTGTGTACCGGGAGGATGGAAGATCTGACCCCGGATCTGACGGATCAGTATTTGGGGGTTTGAGCGGGACCTGAGGGTAGGGCACGCCCATGGGTGCGGACTAGCGCATTGTAGTGCGAAGAAGTGAGCCAACAGCATGGCAATATCTACGGAAATAGAGGATCTTGTTCATTTGCTCGAAGATTGTGTAGCTACTCGCATAGCGCTTCATGCAACCTTTGAGGTGATTTTTGGATCGAAAGAAAGACATCTTTTACGAGATCACGCGCACCCTTGTGAAAATGATGCCTATGGGCAGGGCCACGAACGATATTTTGGCCTTGGTTACGAAGGTCAATTCGTCCCAGAGAGACCTTGATAGACAGGTTGAAGAGGCCGTCGAAGCACTCTCAACGTCTACAGAGTTGATATCGAACTTAGAAAGCTCTCTGGAAGAGCGAGCTAAAAAGCTCAAGGAACTCAAAGAAGAGTATCAACGTGTCTCCAGCCTTGCGGAATTAACAAAACAGCAAGGGGATGCGGTTGCCAAGACCCTTGAGCAGACTCTCGGACAGGCCCAAAATCGCGAACGGTGGATCGCTTTTGTGATCAACCTCTTTGCTGGTTTGATTATCTTCGTCCTGGGGGTTTTCTCATCTGATTGGGTGCAAGAACTTCCTCGAAAGCTCGGCTTTGAAGGAAGTGAAGTGCAGCAAGGCGTTGAAACCTTGATAACCGAAATCGCTGACTGAGAGACGAAACGCTTAGGCATACGAGTTGCGGCTTTTGCCTCAAAGGGGGGACTTGCCTTGCGGGCGACGAGCCCCGCTACCCCACCCCATGCCGCCGCCGCACAGTCTCTGGCCGTCCCGGCAGGCTGAGGCGCGCATCTCCACGGGCGCTCCTGGCGATCACTTTGCCCTTGGACACCACCGCCAGACGGGCGGGGCGCAGGCGGACGGCTTCGGTTGGGGTGCTGGCATCCAGAACCACGAGGGAGGCATCGGCTCCGACCCTTAGGCCATAGTCCGCTAGCCCCATGATCTGGGCGTTGACCTCGGTCACCATCGTGAAACAGCGGGCCATCTCATCGGGGTGGCTCATCTGTGCCACGTGCAGCCCCATGAAGGCCACATCCAGCATGTCTCCGGTGCCAAGGGAATACCACGGGTCCAGCACGCAGTCCTGCCCCCAGCCGACGGGGATGCCGACGGCCTGCATTTCCTTCACGCGGGTGAGCCCTCGGCGTTTGGGAAAGGTGTCATGCCGCCCCTGCAGCATGATGTTGATCAAGGGGTTGGGGATTGCGGAAATCCCTGCCTCGGCGATCAGCGGCAGTAGTTTGGAGACGTAGTAATTGTCCATCGAATGCATCGAGGTCAGGTGACTGCCCGCAACGCGGCCCTGCAAGCCTAGTCGCTGGGTCTCATAGGCCAGCGCCTCGATATGGCGGGACAGGGGATCGTCGGTCTCGTCGCAATGGATATCGACCATCAGACCGCGCCCGGCAGCGATCTCGCAGAGGTCGCGCATGGACTCTGCCCCGTCCTGCATGGTGCGCTCGAAATGGGGGATGCCGCCCACCACATCGACGCCCATATCGAGGGCGCGGATCACATTTTCGCGCCCCGTCGGCGTGCGGTAGAGCCCATCCTGCGGGAAGGCGACCAGTTGCAGGTCGATGTAGCCTTTGACCTTTTCCTTGACCTCCAGCATGGCGGTGACGGTATTGAGGTGATCGGGCGTGGTGTCCACATGGGATCGGATCGCCAGCGTCCCCATCGAGGCCGCCCAGTCGCAATAGGTGAGGGCACGCTCGACCATCTCCTCCACGGTGGCGATGTCGCGCAGCTCTCCCCAAAGCGATATCCCCTCCAGCAGCGTGCCCGAGGCGTTGAGCCGGGGTTTGCCGTAGGATAGCGTCGCATCCATGTGGAAATGCGGGTCCACAAAGGGCGGGGAGACGAGGTCTCCGCAGGCGTCGATCACCTCTGCCGCCTCGGCGTCGAGGCTGGCCTCCATCGCGGTGATCTTGCCACCCGCAATGCCGATATCTGCCACCGTACCATCGGGCAGGGTGCCGCCCTTGACGATCAGGTCGAACATCATCTTTCCCCTTTGTTGAAGGGCACCATCAGCGCCGCCGGGATCTCGGCGCGGCGGGACATCACCACCAGCGCCAGAATGGACAGGATATAGGGCATCATCAGGAAGACCTGATAGGGCACCACCGCGCCGATGCCGGTTTGCTGCAGGCGGATCTGTAGCGCGTCAAAGGCGGCAAACAGGATTGCGCCCAGCACCGCCTTGCCCGGTTTCCAGGCGCCAAAAACCACCAGTGCAATGCAGATCCAGCCGCGCCCGTTCACCATGTCAAAGAAGAAACTGTCAAAGGCAGAAAGCGTCAGAAAGGCGCCTCCGATGGCCATGAAGCCCGAGCCGACCACAACCGCGCCCATGCGGATGGCGGTGACCGACAGACCTTGGGCGGCGACGGCCTGCGGATTTTCCCCGGCAGCGCGCACCGCAAGGCCAAGGGGCGTGCGATAGAGCACCAGCGCGGTCAGCCCCGCCAGTATGAATGCCGCATAGGTGAGCGGTGTCTGCGAAAACAGCGCCGGGCCGACCAGAGGCAGATCAGACAACAGCGGGATCTCATAAGGCTGGAAGGCCGTGATCTTGGGCGGCGATGACACCTCGGGCAGGACCACGCGATAGGTGTAAAAGGTGAGTGAGGTCGCCAGCAGCGTGAGGCCGACCCCCACCACATGCTGCGACAGGCCAAAGGGCACCGAGAAGACCGAATGCACCAGCCCCAGCATCATGCCCGTCAACAGGGCCACAGCGACCCCGCCCCAAAGCGGCAAGCCGCCCCAGACGGCGATCCAGCCTGCAAAGGCACCCGCGACCATGATGCCTTCGATACCAAGGTTCAAAACGCCCGCGCGCTCGCAGATCAGCTCTCCGATGGTGGCGAATATCAGCGGTGAGGCGATGCGGATGGCCGCAGCCCAGAAACTTGCGGACAAAAGGATGTCGATCAGGTCCATATCAGTCCCTCCGCACGCGGAATTTGGTGAGAAGGATCGCCAGCACCATGAACAACAGCGCCGAGGCGAGCATGATGTCAGCCAGATAGCTCGGCACGCCCGCCGCGCGGCTCATGCTGTCGGCGCCCACGAATATGGCCGCCACAAACAGCGCCGCGACAACCACGCCCAAGGGGTGCAACAGCGCAAGCATGGCCACCACGATGCCGGTGTAGCCAAAGCCGGGCGACAGATCGAGCGTCAGCGATCCCTTGAGGCCCGAGACCTCGGAAAACCCCGCAAGGCCAGCAAGGCCACCGGACAAAAGCGCGGTTTTCAGGATCACGCGGGTCACCGGAATGCCTGCAAATGCTGCGGCTTCGGCGTTCTGGCCGACGGCGCGCATTTCATAGCCGAGCGTGGTGCGGGTGTTGATCACCCAGACTGCAACAGCGGCGATCAGCGCCAGCGCAAAGCCCCAGTGCAAGCGCAGCCCCTCGACGATACGGGGCAGGCGGGCCTCAGGGATCAGCCGCGCGGATTTGGGCCAGCCCATGCCCATCGGATCTTTCAGCGGACCTTCCAGCAGGTAGCTGACGAACAACAGGAAAATGAAATTGAGCAGCAGCGTCGTCACCACCTCATCGACGCCCAGCCGGGTCTTGAGTAGCGCAGGCCCCAAGAGGATCAGCGCGCCCACCAGCATCGCGGCAAGACCACAAAGCGCCAGCATCAGCGGCGCGGGCAGTGACAGGGCACCGGTGCCCAGAACCACGGTAATCACCGCGCCTGCATAGAGCTGCGCCTCGGCGCCGATGTTCCACAGCTTGGCGCGAAAGGCGACGGCGATGGCAAGGCCGGTAAAGATCAGGGGCGTGGCGCTGTTGAGCGTTTCAAGGATTGCGAACTTTGAGCCAAACGCCCCTTTCAGGATCAGGCCAAAGACTGCGAAAGGATTGCCGCCCGCGATCATCGCCAAGAGCGCCGCCACCACAAAGGTTGCTCCGATCGCCAGCGCAGGCGGCAGGACGCGCCGCCCGACGGAGGGCGCTGCAATGGGTTCAAGCCGCATCGGTCATTCCCTTCTCAAAACCCTCGCCCGCCATCCAGCGGCCCAGATCCTCGGGGCGCATGGTGCCACGGGCAAATTCCGGGCTGAGCCGCCCTTCGGAGATCACATGGATCACATCCGACAGGCGCATGATTTCGTCGAGATCTTCGGAGATCAGCAGAACGGCGGCGCCCCGGTCGCGGGCCTTGGCCAGTTGCTCGTGCACATAGTTCACCGCGCCAATGTCCAGGCCGCGGACAGGCTGGTTCGCCAGGATGATATCCGGTGCGCCTTCCAGAACGCGGCCCAGGATCAGTTTCTGCATATTGCCGCCCGACAAAAGGCGGATGCGGATGTCCGGTCCAGGGCAGCGGATGTCGTAGCCTTCGATCAGCTTTTGCGCAAAGGCGCGCGCGCCGACCCAGTCGAGCCAGCCACGTTTGCTGAACCGGGTGGCGTAGGTCTCAAGGATGGCATTCTCGGTGAGGTCGAAATCTGCGATGGTGCCGGTCTTGTGCCTGTCTTCGGGAATGCGGGCCACGCCATTTGCGATGGCGCTGCGCGGCGACCAGCCCTGCGGCGATGCCCCGTGTAACTCCAGGGTGCCGCTGGACGGGGAAATGAGCCCCGAGATCAGATCCGACAGCGCCGCCTGACCATTGCCGGACACACCGGCAAGCCCGGTGATCTGACCGGCCCGCAGATCGAGACTGACGCGGGCAAGGCCGGGCGCGGAGCCTGCGCCGGGCGTGGTCACATCACGCATGGACAAAAGCGGCGCGCCGGGGGAGGCAGGGGCGATGCTGGGCGCGCTCACCTCGGCCCCGACCATCAGCGCGGCGAGCTCTTCGCCATTGGTGTCTTGGGTGGCGCGCTCGGCCACAAGGCGGCCATGGCGCAGCACCAGCACGCGGTCGGAGATCGCCATCACCTCGTGCAGCTTGTGGGAAATGAAGATCACCGAGAGACCAGAGGCAATCGCCTCGCGCAGGGTGGCGAACAGGGCGTCGGCCTCTTGCGGGGTCAGAACGGCGGTGGGCTCGTCCAGGATCAGGATCTTGGCGTTGCGATAAAGCGCCTTCAGGATCTCAACCCGCTGACGCTCGCCCACGGTGAGGCGGCCCACTTTGGCGTCCGGGTCGACCTTCAGGTGAAAGCGCTCAGAAAGTTGGCGGATGCGGGCCTTGGCGTTGGCAGGCCGCAGGCTGGCCGCACTGAGCGCATCAACGCCCAGCACGATGTTTTCCCAAACCGTCAGGTTCCCGGCCAGGGTAAAGTGCTGATGCACCATGCCCACACCAGCGTCCAGCGCGGCGCGCGGATTACCGGCGGGCAGGGGCTGGCTGAACAGCTCGACCGATCCTTCATCGGCGGTGTACTGGCCGAACAGGATGTTCATCAGCGTGGTCTTGCCCGCGCCGTTTTCGCCCAACAGGGCAATGACCTCGCCCCGGTTCAGGGCAAAGCTGACGTCCTCATTGGCGGTGACGGGGCCGAACCGTTTGGTGATGCCGTCAAGGCGCAGGACAACCTGCGCCTTTTCCGTGTCAGTCATACCTCAAAGGCCCGCATCACGAGGATTTGGGCTCTTCGTCGTTGATCGCGACGGTGTAGGAGCCGTCCTTGATCGCGGCGGTGCGGGCGGCGACCAGATCGAGCGCCTCTTGCGGGATCTTGCCCTCGAAGGTGCCATAGGGGGCCAGCGAGCAGCCGCCTTCCTTCATGAAGGAATAGATGCCGTAATCGGCGGCGGTGAAGGAGCCAGCCTTGACCGCGGCGATGGCTGCATCCAGCGTCGGTTCGAAATGCCAGATGGCGGAGGCAACGACGGTCTCGGGATAATCCGCCTGCGTGTCGATCACGTTGCCGATGGCCAGAATGCCCTTTTCCTTGGCCGCATCCGAGACGCCAAAGCGTTCCGCATAAAGGATATCGGCGCCGTTCTCGATCATCGCAAAGGCGGTTTCCTTGGCCTTTGGCGGGTCGAACCATGAGCCGATGAAGGAGACCTGGAACTTCATCTCGGGGTTCATTTCGCGCGCGCCGGCCATGAAGGCGTGCATCAGGCGGTTGACCTCTGGGATCGGGAAGCCGCCGACCATACCGATATTGCCCGATTTGGACATAGAGCCTGCAATGATGCCCGACAGGTACGCCGCATCCTGGATGTAGTTGTCAAAGACCGAGAGGTTCGGAATCGCGGCGTCTTCCTTGAAGGAAGAGCCCATCAGGAAGGCCACATCCGGGTAGTCGGCCATGACCTCGCGCGCTTCGGCCTCGACACCGAAGATCTCACCGATGATCATCTGGTAGCCTTGCTCGGCATATTCGCGCATGACGCGGGAGTAGTCCGAGTTCGAGGTGTTCTCGGAATAGGTATAGCTGATGTCACCGCGATCCTGCGCTGTCAGGGCTGCCACGTGAATGCGGCTGACCCATTGCTGTTCGACCGGAACAGTGTAGATGCCTGCAACTTTCAGCGGTTCGCTGGCAAACAGACGGCTGGGCGCAGACAAAGCGCCTGCGGTCAATGCGGCGGCAGCGCTGGTGCCCAGAAACTGGCGGCGTGACAGAACGCCCGTGGCTTTATCTTTCATGGAACAATCCCCCTGTTGAAATTCGCCCCTTTCAAATCGTGGAGCGATTGTCCAATCGGTAAAAATGTTGCGCCCACCAAGCAAGCGGACAACCGTTGGAGTGCTATGTCTCAAAGCATGTGCGCAAATATTGTGCGTTTGCAAGATTTTTCGCCACTTTCTGCGCCAAAGGGCGGACGGCGCCGGTGACGATGCCCCGCGCCGCGCATGGGCGGGGCATCAGAGGAATTGCCCTGGCTCAGGCGGTTTCCGACGCAAAGATCCCGGCGTATTCGATGCGCAGGTCTTTTTTCAGGATCTTGCCGCTGGCGTTCTTGGGCAGGGCCTCGGCAATGGCGACATGTTTGGGCCGTTTGAAGTGTGAAAGCCTGTCGCCGCAGTAGGCCTGCAAAGCCTCGATGGTGATCTCTTCTCCCGGTTTGGGCACGATGACGGCGGTCACCGCTTCGATCCATTTGGGGTGGGGCACGCCAAATACGGCGACCTCGGCCACGGCGGGATGGCGGAAGATGGCTTCTTCGACTTCGCGGCTGGCGACGTTTTCGCCGCCCGTCTTGATCATGTCCTTCTTGCGGTCGACAACATAGAGATAGCCGTCCTCATCGAACCGCCCCAGATCGCCCGAGTGGAACCAGCCGCCCTCAAAGGCTTCGGCGGTTTTGGCCGGGTCGTTGTAATAGCCAAGGATCAGATGCGGGCTGCGATGGACGATCTCTCCCACTTCGCTCACGGGCAGGTCGTTGCCCGCATCATCCACCACGCGGGTTTCCACATTCAGCGCGGGCCGCCCGGCAGAGCCAAGCTTGCTCAGCTGTTCGTCCGGCAACAGGATCGTCGCGACCGGGGCCATTTCCGTCTGGCCGTAGAAATTGAACAGGCGCAGGTTCGGCAGGCGCGTGGTCAGCTCTTCGATAATGGCCGTCGGCATGATCGAAGCACCATAGTAGCCCTTTTGCAGGGAGCTGAGGTCGGTTGTGTCAAAATCGGGGTGGCGCAGAAGGGCGATCCAGACGGTGGGCGGGCAGAACAGCTTGGTGACGCCTTCCTCCGCGATGGCCTTGAGCATCAGGCCCGGATCGGCTGCCTCCATCAGGATACTGGTCGCACCAAGGTACAGGTCCGGCGTCAGGAAACAGTCGAGCTGTGCACAGTGGAACAGCGGCAGACAGTGAAGTTCGATATCGCTGGCGGACATCTCGCCATCACTGATGCAGCTGCCGTATTGCGCATAAAGCGCATCCGAGGACAGTAGCGCGCCCTTGGGCCGGGATTCCGTTCCGCTGGTGTACATCATCTGGATCGGATCATCGCCCGCGATCTCCACATAGGGCGTGCTGACATCGGGGTGATCGAACAGCGGCTCGACGGCCTCCCAGCCGTTGGGCAGGCTATCGAGCGCATGGGCGATCGACAGGCGGAATAGCATCGGTTGATCAAGCTGGGAGAGGGCCGCATCGGCGGTGGCGCACAGGGCATCCTCGGCAATGATCGCCCGCGCGCCGGAGTGCTCAAGGATATAGGCCACATCATTGGCGCTCAGCATGAAATTCACCGGCGTCATCACTGCCCCAAGCCGGGCCAGCGCAAAGCGGATCACCACAAAGGCGCGGTTGTTGTGGGAATACAGCGCGACCCGGTCGCCCTTGGTGATGCCGCGCGCGGCCAGCGCATTGGCGCAGCTGTTCACCACGCGGTCCAGCTCGGCGAAACTGTCGCGCTCACCGCGAAAGACCAGCGCGGTCTTGTTTGGTGTGCGGGCTGCGCTACGGCGCAAGAGATCGCCCAGTTGCTGGCTGCGGGCGCGGGCTATGGTGGCGCTGAGCTGCGCGTCCGGCGGCGCAGCCTGATTTTCATCTGACATGTTTTCCTCCCTGGTTCTGCTGGCAGATCCTGCCGGGAAATCCAAATTCGTCAAGTTTCATAACCCTCTAGGGGCTGATCACCTTGCGTCTTTTCGACAACTTTTCTGCGAGGGGGCACAGCAGGCTTTGGTTTCAGGTTGAGCCATGTCAAAGTCTCTGCAGTGCAGCGCGCCTATCCCTTGGGGTGAGAGGTGATTATGAGAGATGTCGTTTTCAAAACCGAAGGCGTGACCAAGGTCTATGACACCGGCACGCAAAAGGTGCATGCCCTGGCTGGCGTGGACCTGGAACTGTTCACCGGCGAACTGGTGGTTCTGCTTGGTCCTTCGGGCAGCGGCAAGTCGACTCTTTTGAACATCCTTGGCGGCCTTGATCACGCCACCGACGGGCGGGTCTGGTTTCGCGATCAGGAACTCACCACCATGAATGATCGCGGGCTCACGCGCTATCGGCGCGATCACGTCGGCTTTGTCTTTCAGTTCTACAACCTGGTGCCCAGCCTGACGGCCTGGGAGAACGTGCAACTGGTGACGGATGTGGCCCGCAACCCGATGCCGCCCGAAGAGGCGCTGAAGGAGGTCGGTCTGGGCGCCCGCATGGATCACTTCCCGGCTGAAATGTCAGGCGGTGAGCAGCAGCGCGTTGCCATTGCCCGCGCCATCGCCAAACGGCCTGAGATCCTGTTGTGCGATGAACCCACCGGCGCGCTCGACAGCAAGACTGGCGTGCAGGTGCTGGAGGCGCTGCAGCGCATCAACGAGACCACCGGCACCACCACCGTGGTGATCACCCATAACGCTGCGATCCGGCAGATGGCGCATCGGGTGATCTGGTTCCAGGATGGCAAGATCCGGCTTGTGGAGGAAAACGACACCCAGCTCGCCCCGTCCGAGATCGAGTGGTAGGGCGATGGAGGCGCTGGATCTCAAGCTCTTGCGCAGTTTCCGCCGCCTCTGGGCGCAGGCCTTGGCGATTGCACTGGTGCTGGCCTGCGGGGTGGCGATCCTCCTGATGGCCTTTGGCATGGAGCGGGCGCTGGGTGACACCCGCGATGCCTACTATGAACGCAACCGTTTTGCCGATGTCTTTGCCAGGGCCACCCGCGTGCCTGATCACGAGATGGGCCGGATCCTCGCCATCGATGGTGTGCGCGCGGGCGAGGCGCGGGTAGAGCACTATGCGATCCTTGATCTGCCGGGCAAGGTGGAGACGGTCACGGGGCTGGTTCTGTCCTTGCCGGTCAATGGCGGGCCGTTCTTGAATGTGCCGCTGCTCAGGTCCGGGCGCCTGCCAGAGGCCGATGCCTCGGACGAGGTGCTGGTCAACGAACCCTTTGCCGAGGCGAATGGCCTTGCGCTGGGCGACAGGTTCAGCGCCAACCTTGATGGCAACCGGCGTGAGTTCCGCATCACCGGCACCGTCTTGTCGCCCGAGTTCATCTACACGCTTGGCCCCGGCGCGCTGATGCCGGACAATGAAACCTTTGGTATCCTCTGGCTGCCCGAGCGCGTGGCCGAGGCCGCATTCGACATGCAGGGCGCCTTCAACAGCCTGTCGGTCAAGCTCGACCCCACCGCCCGCGCCGAAGAGGTGATCGACCGGATCGACGATATCCTTGCGCCCTATGGCGGGCTTGGCGCCCATGGGCGGGATCTGCAGCTCTCGGACAGTTTCATCGATGCCGAACTGAAACAGTTGCACAATACCGCCCTGATCCTGCCGCCTATCTTTTTCGGGATCAGCGCCTTTCTGGTCAATATGGTGATCGGGCGGATCGTTCTTTTGGAGCGCAGCGAGATTGGCCTTCTGAAAGCCTTGGGCTACTCCAACGCCGAGGTCTGCCTGCACTATCTGATGCTGGCGGGGCTGATTGCCTGCCTGGGCGTCCTGATCGGCTGGGCGGCGGGCAGTTGGCTGGCGCGGGGGCTGGCACAGCTCTATGCGCAGTTTTACGAGTTTCCCTATCTTATCTTTCGCACGCCGATTGATGCCTATGGGCTGTCGGGGGTACTGGCGCTGCTGACCGCTGGCCTTGGCGCCGCCCAAAGCGCGCTGGCTGTGGCGCGTCTTGCTCCGGCGGTGGCGATGTCGCCGCCCGCGCCGCCCCGCTTCAAACGCAATATCATCGATCGGATGCTGACCCGCCTGCGCCCTTCGCAGGCGGTGATGATGGTGCTGCGCAGCCTCGTGCGCTGGCCGATCCGCTCCGGCCTCAGCATTCTGGGCCTGTCGCTGGCGGTCTCGGTTCTGGTCGCTTCGGGGTTCTTTCAGGACGCGCTGGACGAGATGGTAGAGACCTCTTTCTATCAGGCCAACCGGCAGGATGCGGCGCTGATCTTTTCACCGGAAATCCCCGAAACCGCACTGGCGGATGTGGCCAACCTGCCGGGGGTCATCAAGGCCGAAGGACAGTTCTATCAGGCCGCCGTCTTGCGCAATGGGAACCTCAGCAAGGATGTCTCGATTGAGGCCCGCCGCCCCGGCGCCGATCTGGCCCGCATTCTGGACGCCGACGCCCGTGTGGTAGAGCCACCAGCGGGGGGTATCCTTTTGTCCGAGCGTCTGGCCGATCAGCTTGCCGCGCAGCCGGGTGACACAATTGAGGTCGAATTCAAAGGCGGTCGGAATGAGACGCATCAGGTGCGTGTCTCGGGCATCGTGCGGCAGTATTTCGGCCTTGGCGCCTATATGGAACTCGATACGCTCAGCGCGCTGCTGCGCCAGGCCCCGCGCGTGACCACGGCGCATCTGCGGCTGGATCACAATGCCCTGCCGGAGCTGCACACGCTCTTGAAGGAAACGCCCTCGCTGAGTGGTCTGTCGATGATGACCGAGATCCGCCAGTCCTTTCGTGACACCATCCGCCAGAACGTCATCATCATGACCACGGTCTATAGCGTCATCGCGGTGCTGATCACGGTGGGTGTGGCCTATAACGGCGCGCGCATCCAGATGTCCGAACGCGCGCGTGAGCTGGCCAGCCTGCGCATCCTCGGGTTCACGCGGGCCGAGGTCTCTTTCATTCTGGTGGGGGAAACCATGCTTCTGGCCCTTTTGGCGCAGCCCGTCGGCTGGCTCTTGGGGGCGGGGATTGCCAAACTTCTGGCAGAAACCTCTTCCAACGACATTTATGCGATACCGCTGATCCTGAAACCTGCGGGTTTTGCCACGGCAAGCCTTGTGGTGCTGGGGGCTGCGCTGATTTCGGTGCTGGTGGTGCGGCGGAGGCTGGATAGTCTGGATCTGGTCCAGGTCATGAAAACGCGGGAGTAGATGGACGATGCTGAGAACACGTACAGTTGTCATGGCCGGATTGGCTTTGCTGGTGACCGGAACGCTGGGATATGTGGCGATGCGCCCCGAACCGGTGGCAGTGGACCTGCACGAGATTGCCCGCGGGCCCTTGCAGGTGACGGTCAATGCGGACGGCAAGACCCGCATTCGCGAGATTTATGATGTCTCCGCTCCGATCACCGGCACCGCGCAGCGCGCGCCGGTGCGGGTGGGGGATGCGGTCACGGCAGGTGAAACCGTGGTGGCGGTGCTTGAGCCTGCTGCCGCCAACCTTCTGGATGCGCGCAGCCGCAGTCAGGCCGAGGCCGCCGTACGCGAGGCCGAAGCGGGGCTGGCCGTGGCGCGCAGCAAGATGCGCCAGGCCTCGGAAACCCTGACCCTGTCGGAGAGTGAATTCCGCCGGGCGGACACGCTGGTGCAGCGCGGTGTTGTCTCGCAAACCCGGCTCGAAGAGCTGGAGCAGCGTCTCCACATCGACCGGGCTGCGATGACGGCGGCGGTCTCGGCGCTGGAGATGGCCAAGGGCACGCTGGACCGCGCCCGCGCCGCCCTCATAGAACCCGGTGCGCCAGAGGCGGGCAGCAGCTGCTGCCTGACCGTGATGGCACCGATGTCCGGGCAGGTACTGACCGTCGATGTGCTGAGCGAACAGACTGTGCTGGCAGGCACAAGGCTGATCTCCCTCGGCGATCCAGGCGACCTTGAGATTGTGGCCGATCTTCTCTCCACCGATGCGGTGCGCCTGCAAGAGGGGGACCGGGCCATCGTGGAGCGCTGGGGCGGCGACAGGGACCTGAGCGCCCGCGTGCGGCGGATCGAACCTGCGGGCTATACCAAGGTGTCTGCCCTAGGCATCGAAGAGCAGCGCGTGGATGTGATCCTGGATCTGACCTCAGCGCCTGAGGATTACGCCGGGATGGGCGACGGCTTTGCTGTCTTCCTGCGCATTGTCGAATGGGAAAGCGATGATGTGTTGTCAGTGCCGCTCAGCGCCGTGTTCCGGCAGGGCGCGAACTGGGCCGTCTTCGTCGAGGCCGCAGGGCTGGCCGAACGCCGCACCATCACCCTTGGCCGCCGCAACGATCACAACGCCGAAGTGCTGGAGGGGCTGACACCCGGTGAGCGCGTGATCCTGCATCCTTCGGATCAGATCAGCAACGGCACCCTGATCGAGCGCCGCCCTGAAGAGATCTGAGCGCGATTACTCAAGGTCCTTGGCAAAGGTCTCGATCAGCTTGTGTTTCAGGATCTTGCCGGTGGGGGCGGCGGGCAGCTCCAGCGTCAGCACCACGCGCGAGGGGCGTTTGTAGGCCGACAGGCGATCCGCCACATGGGCCTTGAGCGTCTCCTCATCGGTGGCATCCAGAGCCGTCACCTGCACAAAGGCCAGCACCTCTTCGTTGCCTTCGACCTTGCGGCCCACCACGGCGCTTTGCACCACGGCGGGATGGTCGTTCAGCGCCGCTTCCACTTCCTGTGGATAGACGTTGAAGCCGGAGCGGATGATGATCTCCTTGCTGCGGCCGACGATATGCAGGCGGCCCTGATCATCAAAGCGGCCAATGTCGCCGGTGCTGAGCCAGCCATCTGCGGTCATCGTGGCCTGTGTTGCTTCGGGGTTGCGGTAATAGCCCACCATCACATGGGGGCCACGGGCTTCGATCTCTCCCGTCTCTGCGCCGTCCTTGATGCGCACCTCGGTGCCGGGCAGGGCAATGCCGACGCTGGTGTCGGGATCGCCGATTTCGTTGATTGTGGAGGCCAGACCGGCGGTGCATTCGGTCATCCCATAGCCGTTTTGCAGCGGCAGTCCGTAAAAGGCCTCGGCCTCGCGCTTCCAGGCGGGATCCAGCGGAGCGGCGCCCGATGAGACATAGCGGAGCGCCGCGCCCTCAAGTTTAGCAACGCCTTGCTCGCGCGCGTGCTGCATCAAGAGGGCGTGCATCTGCGGCACGGCGGGCAGAACGGTGATACCATCCTGCAGCGCCTCGAAGAGGGCGGCGGGAGAGAACCGCGCCTGCAGGCGCACGGCTGCGCCTGCCCGCGTCGAGGCCACGATCATCGAGGCCAGACCAAAGACATGGGTGATCGGAAGGCCACCATAGACCCGATCGCCGGGAGCCAGGCCGCGCAGCTCGGCCGAGGCCTGTCCGGCAAACAGAAGGTTTGCATGGCTCAGCATCACGCCCTTTGGGTCGCCCGTGGTGCCGGTGGTATAAAGCATCACGGCAATCTGCTCGGGGCCCTCCTGCACCGGTTCCGGGGCGCTGGGGCCGGGTATCGCAATGGCGACCTGACCATAAAGCCCGTAGCGGCTGCCTGCGCCAAGGCGCTTGGCATGGGCCGTTGCATCGGTTGACGAAGCGGTTGTCAGGACAATGGCGCGGGGCTTGGCGTGGCCCGTCACACGGGTTATTTCATCCGCGCTCATCCGGGCATTGATCGGCACCGCCCAGGCATCGATACAGCTGCATGCAAAAAGGAAAGCGACCGTCGCGATGGAATTTTCCGAGACGATCAGCACCCGGTCTCCCGGCTGCACGCCTTCGGCCAAAAGGTCTGCCTTGGCCTCCTTGATGGCTTGTTTCAGCTCACCATAGGTCAAAGGACGGCCATCGAAATCCAACAGGGCAAGGGCGTCGGGCGTCGTGGTGGCCCAGCGGCCAACGGTCTCGTGAATGCGGGTGTAGGAGGTCATGGCAAATGTCCAGTCTTCATCAAATGTCGTGCGGGGTCCTGTGTGGGATCGGACCTAGCTTGAGGGGAGCCGCTCAGTTGGAACCCGGCGGAACACCCCGTTCGAGGTGGCGATCAGCGGGCCGTCCTCTGCTTCGAGCCGGGCCGAGATGAACAGTGTGCTGCGTCCACCGCCGGTGATCAGCCCTGTCGCTGTCACCCGGCCCGCGCGGACCGGCGCAATGAACTGCGTGGTCAGGGAAATCGTCAGAAAAGGAGCCCGCCCGGTGGGATCGACGCTCATCGATCCGGTGGCGCCGCTGGCGCTGTCAAGCATGGTTGTGGCAATGCCTCCATGCAACACCCCGTGTCGGTTCAGGTGGCTGTCATTGAGATCCAGCCAGCACCGCGCCCCGCCATCGCCTGCGCTGTTGCTCACATCCAGCACATAGCCGATCAGCCGCTGCGGGCCGGTTTCACCGTGGATGATCAGATCGGGCGTTGGCATCGAAAGGTCCTTTAGGGATCAGCGGGCTGGCTTGCCTCTGAGGAGCGTGCGCGGTCATTTGCCGGCACCTTATCAGGGCTCATATTGATTTCAATGGGTAAAAATTCGTTTTACTATGCGGAATTATCCGCGCTGCACCAGAGCAGGGCTTTTGCCTGTCATCCGCTCAAGGTTTCGCACAGCGGCCTGCAGTTTCGGGCCGACTTCGGTCTCCATCCGTGCGTGGGTCAGTGTCTCGGGCGTGGCGCCGCAGGAAAAGACCACTGGCTCGTCGAATTCATGGCTGCGGAAGGGAACAGAGACCGCATTGACGGTGCTGGCATAGCGCAGCCCATGGCCGGCGATGACAAATCCGCGCGCCACGAGCTGCGAGTAGGCATCCTCTCGCAGGGCGCTGACGCTGACGTCCGATCCTTCGACCGCATCGCCAAAGGCGGCAAGATAGGCTGAGAATTCCCGGTCTGATTGGGCGGCCAGCTGTGCCTGTCCCGACGAGGAATGCGGCAAAGGGATGCGGTGCCCGACTTCCAGCCAGATCGAGGAGGTCTGATGCGGGCGCCAGGTCTTGGTCAAGAGGATCTTCTGCTCATCCCTCACCCCGATCAGCACCAGCGTGCCGGTCTCATCTGCCAGCGCCTGCATGATGTCGCTCGCGGTATCGACGAAGGACACAGAGGCCGAGGCCACGTTTCCCAGGGCCAGCAGCGCTGGCCCCGGGCGATAGCGATCATGGCGGTGCCCGTGCGACAGATATCCAAGCGTCTGCAGCGTGAAGGTCAGCCGCGAGACGGTGGATTTCGGCAGGCCGGTGCGCTCGGACAGTTCCTGGTTGCTGAGCCCGTCGTCGCTGGGACGAAAGGCGCGCAACACGCTCATACCGCGCGCCAGGGTGGTGGCAAACCGGCGATCTGTCGGAGCTTCCTTGGCCATGTCTGTCTTTCCCGTCATAGTTGGTTCAGACCGGATTACATCATTGAGTTCGGTAGAAGCAACGAAATCGCGGGGAAGACCATCAGAAGGATCAAGACGATCACATCCACGGACAAAAACCGAGCGATGCCCGCAAAGATCCGGTCGATGGGGGCCTCTTTACCGACCACATTGGCGATGACAAAGACGTTGAGACCCACGGGCGGGGTGATCAGTCCGATCTCCAGCAGTTTGATGACCACGACGCCGAACCAGATCAGATCCATGCCGTAGGTCTCCACCAGCGGCACCATCAGCGGCAGGGTCAGCACCATGATCCCGATAGGATCAAGGAACATGCCAAGGAGCAGATAGATCAGCGCAATCGACAGCATCAGCCAGAAGACCGACAGCTCCGCCGCAGTCACCACATCGACAATGGCGGGGGCAACGCCCGTCAGGGCCACAAAGGCGACAAAGATCTTGGCGCCGGCCGCGATGAAGAAGATTGACGCGGTCTGCAGGCAGGTCTCGCGGAAGGCCTCCCAGATCGAGGTGAGCGTCAGTTTGCGCTGGGCAATACCGATCAATACGGCAGCGCTCAGACAGACGGCGGCGGCCTCGGTCGCGGTGAAGATACCGCCATAGATGCCGCCGATGATCACCAGGAACAAGACCAGCGCGGGCCAGGCCAGGAGGGCGGCGCGGAACCGTTCGGCATAGGTGATCTCGCGCGTGTCCACCGGGGCAGAGGCGGGGTCGCGCTTGACCCAGATGAAGATCACCAGAACGAAGCCGGCCAGTGTCAGAAGCCCCGGCAGGATGCCCGCCACGAACAGCTTGTTGATCGAGGTCTCGGTGAAGATGCCGTAGATGATGAACAGAACGCTGGGCGGGATCAGCGAACCCAGCGTGCCGCCCGCCGCGACCGATGCGGTGGCAAGGCGGTTGTCATAGCCCATGCGCAGCATTTCCGGCGTGCAAATCCGTCCCATGGTCGAGGCGCAGGCGATCGAGGAGCCGGTGATGGCGGAAAACCCGCCGCAGCCCATGACCGAGGCCATGGCGACCCCGCCCGGCACCGCTGACAGCCAGACCCGCGCCGCGTGGTAGATCCGCGTGGTGATGTCTGCCTTGTAGGCGATATGCCCCAGCGCAATGAACAGTGGGATCATCGACAGATCGTAGGAATGGATGAGGTCAAAGGAGTTGGAAAACACCATCGACGTTGTCGCCTTGATCGCGCGCTCGGGCATGAAGGTCCCGGTGCGGAAGGCAAAGATGCAGAAGGTGCCCACGGCGGCAACGCCTGCAAGGGTGAAACTGATCGGCACCCGCAGCGCCAGAAGGATCAGAACGGCGGCAAAGGCGATCAGCCCGATTGTTGAGGCGTCCATCAGTCCAAGCCCTCTGCGTGTGTGTCGACAAAGCTGAAATCGCCAGCCCGGATTGCGCGGATATCCTGCACCGCCAGCACCAGGAGGCGCAGCCAGCATAGGGAGATACCAAGCAGGAAGATGAGGCGCCCGGGCCATTTCGGCAGCTCCAGATCGCCATAGAAGAACCCGCCCGAGGTGAAGGTGTGCAAGAACTCGCGCCCCCCCGCATAGATCAGCGGCATCAGCGCAAACAGCCCCACCAGCGAGCCAAAGACCGCCAGCCAGGCCTGCGCCCGATGGGGCAGTTTCGCGGCGATGAACTCGACCGCGACATGGCTGCGTGCCAGCGTCGCTGCGGCCAGAGGAAGGACGATGGCGGCGACCATCAGCTCGCGCACGATCACGATGGTATCGGGCAGGGCAAAGTTGAACAGGGCGCGCGAGACCACGCTGGCCGTGATCAACAGCCCCAGCGCGATGACGGCGGCCACCGCAAGGTTCAAGAGGAAGCTTTCCAGCGCTTTCAGCATTGGTGTCTCTTATCTGTCAGGCAGTTGGGAAAAGAACAGGGGCGGCGCGCGGCCAGCCCCTGCAAGGCAAGGTTCCCCAAGGTGATCAGGTCACCGAGACTGAGGAGGGGGAACCTTGGATCAGGATCAGCGCGCCCAGGGGTAGCCCTTGCTGTCACGCTCTTCGGTGTATTTGGCGATCAGAGCGCGGTATTCGTCCAGGAGGGCTGCACCGTCCATGCCGGAGGCGTTCATCTGCTCGACCCAGGCATCGATGTATTTGCCACCGGCGGCCACCAGTTGCGCGCGCTCTTCTTCGGGCAGGGTGATCACTTCGATACCCTTTTCCTTCATGGTCTCGATGGCGGCGTCATTGGCGGTGGTGATCAGGCGGCCAAACTCATCGGCCATGGCGCTGCCGGTGTCGAGTAGAACCTTTTGCTGATCGTCCGAAAGGCTGTCAAAGACATCCTTGTTCATCAGGATGCCAACACCGCCGACCTGGCCCCAGTTCAGCAGGGTGTAGTTTTCCATCACTTCCTGCTGCTTCAGCGCGGTCACCGCGTAGGAATAACCCTGCGAGCAATCCAGCAGGCCGGTGTCGAGACCCTGATAGGCCTTGTAGATGCTCATGTTCACCATATTGCCGCCCAGCTCACCGAACACCTTGCCATAGGCGCCGGTGCCGCGGATCTTGCGGTCCTTGATGTCCGCAACCGAGCGGATCGCGCCGCCGGTGCAACCGATATGCACGGCCGAGGTGGTGAAGGTGCCGATATAGACGAGGTTCTTCTTGGCCAGATCCTCGGCGATGATCGGGGAGGAGCGCATCAGCTCATCCGTGGCGCGCATGCCGACCCAGGCGTCCGGGTTGTCAAGCGGCAGATCCGCGATGCCATAGGACTGCATTTCCTGCGGGTAATAGACCGCAATCACGGTGCCCAGATCAGCAACGCCATCGCCAATGGATTGCACCGCCGCATTGGCCTTGAACAGGGCGCCGCCCCATTGCACGTCGATCTTCAGATCACCGCCGGACGTTTCGCCAACCTTATCGGCAAACCACTGCAAGGCGGCCGCGCGGGCACCACGATTCGGGCCTGCTTCGCCGTGGATCAGCGTGGTTTCCGCCGAAGCCACACCGGCAAAAGCCATCAGGGCCGCAGGCAAGAGGGCGGATTTCAGGCGTGATTTCAAAGGGGTTTTCATGTCAGGTCTCCTCCCAGAGATATTCCACTATGCAGAATTAAGTTCCGATAATGGAAATTCTTGTCTGATCCCTGCCAGAAAGGCAACAGGATTCTTGTGCCGATCAGCAAAGGACGTGACGCCGGGGAAGGTGCTGCGGTGCGGCATATCCAGAAGCCAGTGCAGCCTGCACCCCTTGCGCAAGGCAGCTCAGGGCGGGGTTCTTGGTCAGGTCACGACAGAAAGTCGCGGGCGCGGGCGCTTTTCAGGGTGTCCTGCGGGCTGCAGCCATAGCGGGATTTGTAGTATTGTGAAAACCGCCCCAGATGTGTCATCCCCCAGCGTTCGGCGATTTCAGTGACGCTGTCGCGGCGGCGGCCTTGCAAGAGATCCTCATGTGCCCGCTGCAGCCGCGTGTTGCGCAGGTAGACCATCGGCGCCATGGACAGGAACCGCTTGAAGGCAATCTGAAGGTTGCGTGCGCTGACCCCGGCATAGGCGGCGATCTCATCTATCTCCAGCGGGCGGTCCAGATTGGCGAGCATATAGGCCTGCGCCCGGCGCACATGACCGGGAATGACCGAAGAGGTGACCCGCCGCAACTGGCCCGAGTAATTGTGCCGGTGCGCCTCCAAAAGGCCGGTCATCACCGTGTTTTCCATGTAGTGGGTGAGCAGAGGGCTGGCGACTGAGGATGCCGGTTCTTGCGCGGCCTCTGCATCCGCCACCAGCAAATGCGCCAGCCGCAGCAGGCGCGCGCCCGGTCCCTGCCGCAGGTCCAGCGCCCCGGCAAAGGTGATCGGCTGGTCTGTGTTAAGGCCAAGGTTGGCATTGGCATGGGCATGCAGTGCGCGGCGGCTGATCTGCAGCAAGAGCTGCTTGCAGCCTTCTTCCCAGATCATCGTGGTTTCCCGGTGCGGGTTCAGCACCGCGGCGCGGTGCCTGTCGCTGGTGTAGCTGTCGCTGCCATTGACGATGGCCGCACTGCCGCTCAGCGGGATCTGCACCAGGTAGAACTGATCAAGGCAGCCCGGCGCGATCTGGGTCTTGGCGCCATATTCGATGTAGTTGAGCGATACCCGCTCCCCCGGCACATGGTGGTGCCGCGCTGCAAAGGGCGCCTTGCCGATGGTCTGCAGCTCATGCGGACAGAAAATGCGGCCGACGGCCTCGCGGGCCTCGTCCAGATCATGCGTGCGGAACCGTGCAAACCGCGCCAGCGGCTGCGCCGGTCCCCGCTCCGCCATATGTTGCGTGTCCTGCGGGGCTGGCATCTGTCGTCCTGTTGAACTGGCTGAACCATAGCACGCAAAGACTGCAGCACATAGCGCAACGCAGTTTCTTTCGTTTTTCGGATAATGGCTGCGCGATGCGGATAGCCCGACGTCCATGGGCCGGGAAACCTGTTTGTCACAACAGCACAAGAACCACACAAGAACGACAGGGATATGACAGATGAAGGGACTGGACGGTAAGGTTGCCATCATTCCAGGGGGCGCCACCAAGATCGGCGCTGCCATCGCGCAGGCGTTTCGCGCCGCAGGCACGAAAGTGATGATCGCGGACATAAACGAAGAGGCGGGGCAGGCTCTGGTCGCGGATGGCATCGCCTTTTGCAAGACCAACCTGCGCGAGGACGATGACATCACCGCGCTTGTTGCGGCCACCAAGAAGGAATTCGGGCGCATTGATTTCCTGGTCAACGTAGCTTGCTCCTACCTCGACAACGGGGCGGAGTCCTCCCGCGCCGAGTGGCTCGAAAGCCTGGATGTGAATATTGTCGGCTCGGTGATGCTGATGCAGGCGGCGCGCGAAGACCTGGCCAAGACCAAGGGCGCCATCGTCAATTTCGGCTCGATCTCGGCGCGCGTCGCGCAAAAGGGGCGCTGGCTGTACCCGGTTTCCAAGGCGGCGATCCTGCAGCTCACGCGCAATCAGGCGATGGACCTGGCGCCTGACGGCATCCGCGTCAATGCGGTCAGCCCCGGCTGGACCTGGTCCAACATCATGGATGAGCTGACCGGCGGCGACCGTGAGAAAACCGATGGTGTCGCCAAACCCTTTCACCTTCTGGGACGCACCGGCAATCCCGAGGAAGTCGCCAATACGGTGCTGTTCCTCTGCTCGGACGAGGCGGGTTTCATCACCGGCACCGATATCCGCGTCGATGGCGGCTACACCGCTATGGGGCCAGAGCGCGACGAGGAAGCCATCGCACAGCTGATGGCCTGAGCGCGCAAAACAAAAACGACAGGGAGTAATGACAATGAGAAAGATCACCATCATCGGCGGCGGCCAATCGGGCCTGCAACTGGGCCTTGGCCTTTTGAAGAACGACTACAAGGTGCGCATCGTGCAGAATCGCACCGGCGAGGACATCAAGAATGGTCGCGTCATGTCCAGCCAGTGCATGTTCGGCGAATCGGTGCAGAACGAACGCGATCTCGGCATTGATTTCTGGACCGAGGACCAGTGCCCCCCGGTCGAGGGCATTTCCTTCGCCGTACCGCATCCCGAAGAGGCAGGCGCCAAGGCGATCGACTGGACGGGGAAACTGGACCGTTTTGCCTATTCCGTCGACCAGCGGGTGAAGATGCCAGTCTGGCTCGATGAATTCGAGCGTCTTGGCGGCCAGCTGGTCATCAAGGAGGCCGGGATCAGTGATCTGGAGCTTTATGCCCGCGAGGACGATTTGGTACTGGTGGCCTCGGGCAAGGGTGAGGTCGGGCGGCTCTTTGAACGCGACGCCGAGAAATCCCCCTATGATGCGCCGATGCGGGCGCTGGCGCTGACCTACGTCAAGGGCATGACCCCGCGCGCGGATCATTCCGCCGTTTGTTTCAACCTGATCCCCGGCGTGGGCGAATACTTCGTCTTCCCGGCACTGACCACGACGGGCCCGTGCGAGATCATGGTGTTCGAGGGCGTGCCGGGCGGCCCGATGGATTGCTGGGGTGATGTGAAATCCCCCGAGCAGCATTTGGCGAAATCAAAGGAGATCCTGTCGACCTTCCTGCCCTGGGAGGCAGAGCGCTGCACCGATATCGAGCTGACGGACGACAACGGCATCCTTGCGGGCCGCTTCCCGCCCACCGTGCGCAAACCGGTGGCGACGCTGCCCTCGGGCGCCAAGGTGCTGGGGATCGGCGATGCGGTCTGCCTTAACGATCCAATCACAGGGCAGGGGTCCAACAATGCCTCAAAGGCGGCCAAGGTCTATATGGACCGGATCCTGGCACGGGACGATCTGCCCTTTGACGAGGCCTGGATGCAGGGCACCTTCAACGCCTATTGGGACTATGCGCAATGGGTGGTCAACTGGACCAATATGATGCTGTTGCCGCCGCCGCCCCATGTGCTCAACATCATGGGCACCGCCTGCGGCGAGCAGCGCCTGGCCAACCGCATCACCAACGGGTTTGACGATCCGCGCGACTTCTTCCCGTGGTTTGCCGATCCGCAGGCGGCCGAGGCTTACCTTGCAGACCTGCAGGCGGCCTGAGGCATGAGCATGAGCGTCGATCCCGCCACTTTCCGGTCGGCCATGGCGCGGTTTCCGGGGGCGGTGACGGTTATCACCGCCCTGTCGGGGAGCGAAACCGGGTCTGAACGCCGGGGCATCACCGCCACCGCCGTCTGCTCGGTCTCGGCCGACCCGCCCAGCCTTCTGGTCTGCGTCAACCGCGCCACCGGCACCCGCGCCGCGATCCACGAGACGGGGCGTTTCAATGTCAACCTGCTGGCCAAACCGGACGGCCTCTTGGCGATGCAATTCGCGGGGCAGGGCGGGGTCACAGGCGAAGCAAAATTCGCAGAGGGCGACTGGATCAGCGATGCGCGCGGCCTGCCACAACTTGCCTCCGCGCTCTTGTGCTTTTCCTGCGATGTGAGCGAGGTGACCGAGGCGGGCAGCCATACGGTTTTCATCGGGCAGATCGCGGACATCGTTCAGGGAGACGGCGAGCCGTTGCTATACGAACGATCCGGCTTTCAGTGCCTCGCTCCGATCTGAATGGAGCCTTCCGGGCGCGTCAGTAACCGCGCGCCCGATCCACCTCATGCAGCAGACCCTCGCCAGTGTTCAGGCGGCGCAGGTTTTCAACCACATCCCCCAGCGCATCGCCTAGGTGCCAGCCCGACACGTGCGGGGTGATGGTCACCGCAGGGTGGCGCCACAGCGGGTCATTTTCGGGCAAAGGCTCGGTGCACAGGACATCCAGCACCGCATGGCCGGGCGTACCCCGGTCAAGGGCGGCGATCAGCGCGGCTTCGTCAATCAGATCCCCGCGTCCGGCGTTGATCAGGACCGCGCCGGGCTTCATCGTCGCCAGCATCTCAGCGCTCATCAGGCCACGGGTGTCCGGCGTTGAGGGCAGAATCGCACAAACGTAATCGCATGCTCCCAGCATCTGCGGCAGGGCATCGCTGCCGTGGTGACAGGTGATCCCTTCGATGTCCTTCGGGGAGCGGCTCCAGCCATGCACCTGAAAGCCGAGACTTGCCATCAGCCGCGCTGTCAGCCCGCCGATATGGCCCAGCCCCAGTACGCCTACGGTCGTCATATGCGTGCGCTTCGGTTCGACGGGATCCCAATGGGCGCGGTCTTGCGCTTTGGCATGGTGCAAAAGGTTGCGCTGCTCGCGCAGCACATAGGCCAGGCAGTATTCTGCGATTTCCCGCGCGGGTTCCTCGGGTTTGAGGCGCGCCACCCGCACATGAGGGGCCACCGTCGGATGATTGACAATGGTTTCCACCCCGGCGCCCAGTTTCTGCACCAGCTGCAGATTGGGCAGGCGCGCGGCGATATCCGTGTTGAGGTTCGAGACCGCCAGCATGGTGATCTCATCAAGGTTGCCGGGGTTTGAAGCGGGCCGGATATCAGCTCCAGGAGCGAGAGCACGCAGCTCTTCCGCCAGCTCTTCTTCTCTGTACCACCCGTTGTGCCCGATGCTGATGAGCAATGCCATTTCCGATTTTCCCCTGCGTTTGTGCCGTACCGTCAGGCTGTTACGTTCCGTCACAGCGCTGGACAGTCTTTGCGCGACTAAGCCATGATTTCGAGCAAAGCGAAAGCCGCAGGGAGGACGGTCATGGATATGAATTTCGGGATGCGGGAGGAAAACCGCAAACTGCTCGATCGGGTTGCAGCCATGGTGCGCGACGAGATCATGCCGCTGGAGGCCGAATACCAGGCCGAAATCGCAAAGGAAGACCGCTGGGCCTATACCGCGCGGCAGGCCGAGATCCTTGAAGGGCTGAAAGCAAAAGCAAAATCGCAAGGTCTTTGGAACTTCTGGCTGACCGACAGCGACAAGGGGTTTGGCCTTTCGACCGTGGAGTATGCCCATTTTGCCGAGGAAATGGGCAAGACGCCGCTGGGGGCCGAGGTCTTCAACTGCTCGGCGCCCGATACCGGCAACATGGAGGTCTTTGAGCGCTACGGCACCGAAAAGATGAAACAAGAGTGGCTGGCGCCGCTCTTGGAAGGCGAGATCCGTTCAGCCTATCTGATGACCGAGCCGGATGTGGCTTCGTCCGATGCGACCAATATCTGCATGTCCTGTGTGCGCGATGGCGATGAGTATGTTCTCAACGGCGAAAAGTGGTGGGCCTCGGGCGCGGGTGATCCGCGCTGCAAGGTCTATATCGTCATGGTCAAGACCGGGGGTGACGACCTGCCCAAGCACAAGCGCCAGTCGATGATCGTGGTGCCTGCGGGCGCCGAGGGCATCGAGATCCTGCGCCCGATGGAGGTTTACGGCCACGACGATGCGCCCCATGGCCACATGCACATCCGCTTCACCAATGTGCGCGTGCCTGCCGAGAACCTGCTCTTGGGCGAAGGCCGCGGGTTTGAAATCGCGCAAGGGCGCCTTGGGCCGGGCCGGATCCACCATTGCATGCGGGCCATCGGTCAGGCCGAAGCGGCGCTTGAGCTTCTGTGCAAACGTTCGCTTCAGCGCGAGGCCTTTGGCAAGAAACTGGCGCAGCTTGGCGCCAATTACGACATCATTGCCGAATGCCGCATGGAGATCGAAATGGCACGGCTTTTGTGCCTCAAGGCGGCCTGGTACATGGATCAGGGCGACAAGGTGGCCGCCGCCCCCTGGATCAGCCAGATCAAGGTGATCGCACCGCGCGTCGCGCTCAAGGTCATCGACGAGGCGGTCCAGATGCACGGTGGGCAGGGCATCAGCCAGGACACGCCGCTTGGCATTGCCTGGACCCATCAGCGCACCCTGCGCCTTGCCGATGGTCCTGACGCGGTGCACCGCCGTCAGGTCGCGCGGGCCGAGCTGAAAAAATACACGCAGGAAAAGGTCTGACCCCCGTGACCGATGCCCGCGCCGCGCCGCCGTTTTTCTCGAAAGATGCGAAAGGCGTCTTTGTGGGAAATGATACGGCGCGCGGCCCTTGGTCGCCCGACTATTGCCATGCCGGCCCCGTAACGGGGCTGGTCGCGCGGGCGGCTGAACAAGAGGTCGGGTCAGAGAAGATGCTGACCCGGTTGACCCTAGATATTCTGCGGCCCTTGCCTTTGGCGGGGCTTGCGGTCTCAGCCGAGACCACGCGACACACCCGCACCCTTGCCACCACCACGGTTTCGGTGCGGGATCTTGAAGGCACGCTTTGCGCCCGGGCGAGCACCATGCACCTGGTGCGCAAGGATCTGGGAGAGGTGCCCACGGCGCCAGTGACGCCCTTGCGCTTCGAAGAGGCGGTTCCTGGTCAGTTCTTTCCGGACAGGGGACCGCATCAAAAGCCGTTTTTTGCGGACTTCATAGAGGTTGCCTATCCGCCCGGGTTCTCCGTCGGCATTGGGCCAAAGACCATGTGGATGCTGTCTCCACAGCTCTTGGAGGGCGAGATGCAATCCCCGATCCAGTCGATCTGTGCCTTGGCCGACTGTGGGAACGGGATTTCCTGGAACGCGCGCCCTTCTGAGATGGGGTTCATGAACACGGATCTGACGCTGCATGTGCACCGAGAGCCGGAAAGCGATTGGCTGGCCTCGGAGTCGGTATCGCATTGGCATGGCACTGGTGTGGGCATGTCCCAATCGGTTTTGCATGATACCAAGGGGCCGATTGCCACGGCGCTGCAGACCTTGGTGCTGCATCCGCCGTCTTGAACAAAACGGGGTGTGCTCCCGCCCATTCGAGGCATTCTGGCGAATGCCGCTCACGGTTGGGCGTAGCGCCGCTGACGCGGCGCGGATCTGCTGCGGAAGCGGTTCAGGGGCAGGTCTGCCCTGAACGCGCGCTGTGAATTGTGTGAGGTTCTGCCGCCTCAAGGGTGAACCGCGCGTGCCGCGCGGCGGCAGAGCCGCCCTTGACCCGGTCTCGTGTCAGTTGCCGCGTCAAAGCGTTTCCAGATTATGTTGGGTCGCCAATACCCTGCCATGCCTTCGGCATTCTAGGGACATCGGCGATGCTCAGTTTCAACGAAAACTGGAAACGCCGTAGTCGGGACCGCGCCGAGTGAGCGGCGCCGGGCCCAAGGCTTTCTTGCGCATCTTTGATGCGGGAGAAAGGCGCGGGAGAGCCCGCGCTTTGTTTGCGGGTTTAGGGAAAGACCGGATCGGGGTAGCCGACGCGGGCAAGGTAGAGGCCATGGCCAGGACAGACCGGACCACAGGCGGCGCGATTGCAGGCTTTGAGGGCGTCTTTTACGTCTGCTGGCGACCAGCTGCCAGCTCCGACGCGTTCGAGCGTGCCAACAAAACTGCGCACCTGGTTGTGCAGGAAGCTGCGGGCGCGGACGTGGAAGTGGACTTCCGGCCCGGTGAAACCTGCGACACGCTCCACGCGCAACTCATCCAGCGTTTTGACCGGGCTTTGAGCCTGGCAGATTGACGAGCGGAAAGTGGTGAAATCATGGCGGCCGAGCAGATAATCTGCCGCCTCCTGCATCGCCGCCACATCCAGTTCATGGGAAATCTGCCAGACCTGCCCTGCCTCATGAGTGGCTGGGGCGCGGCGCATCAGGATGCGGAAAAGGTATTGCCGCTCAATGGCTGAGAACCGCGCGTGCCAGTCATCCTCGACCCGCGCGCAGGCGGTGATCGCGACCGGTGCAGGTTTCAGGTGATAGTTCAGCGCCTCTGAAAGACGAAAAGGATCCCAGTCTTTTTCGAGGTCGCAATGGGCCACTTGCCCGAGCGCATGAACACCTGCGTCGGTACGTCCCGCCGCGGCAATGGTGTGCTCCCCCGGTTCGAGCCGCGCCAGCGCCGCCTCGATGGCGCCCTGCACCGAGGGCTGATCTTTCTGCCTTTGCCATCCGGCAAAGGGCGCTCCGTGATATTCAACTTTCAAAGCATAGCGTGCCATGGCGGGGCAGTAGCGCGGGCCACCCTTTGAGGCAACCCCTGGCGGATCGCGGTTCCTGCACTGGTATAGCTGCGCCTTCCTGCCTATCTTGACCCCATCGGCGCATATGCCGGTGCAAGTGGAAGAGCAGAACAAAGGCAGGCGCGTGGTACTGACATCCCTAGCCGACAGCACGGCCCGCAGTGTCGGGGCCCTGAGCAGCAGCCTGTCTGAGGCCCTTTTCGAACCCTCCCTGCGTCTTGGCGTCACGGGACTTGCCCGGGCAGGCAAGACGGTCTTCATCACCTCGCTGGTGGCCAACCTCATGAACCGGGGCCGGATGCTGCAGCTTTCGGCGGCGCGCGAAGGTCGGATCGAGACGGCCTTTCTGCAGCCTCAGCCCGACGACACAGTGCCGCGCTTTGACTATGAAAACCATCTGGCGGCCCTGACCGGCCCCGCGCCTCATTGGCCCGACAGCACCCGCGCCGTTTCCGAGCTGCGGCTGAGCCTCAAGGTGCGGCCTACCGGCCTGTTGTCCGGGCTGCAGGGGCCGCGTGTGCTGCACCTTGATATTGTGGATTATCCGGGCGAGTGGCTGTTGGATCTCTCCCTTCTGGACAAGACCTACGAGGATTGGTCGGCCGAGGTTCTGACCCGTATAACACCGCGGACCGAGGCGCAGGCGTTCCTAGCGGCACTTGCCTCTTGTGATGCCAAAGCCCCCCATCATGAGCCAGAGGCGCAGGCCCTTGCGGCGGCCTTCACCGATTACCTGAATGCGGCCCGAGATGCCGGTTTCTATGACTGTACGCCGGGGCGGTTCCTGTTGCCCGGCGATCTGGCGGGGTCTCCGGTTCTGACCTTTGCTCCGCTTCCTGCTGCTGAGGCAAAGGCGTCGCGCGGCAGTCTGCGCCGGGAGATGGCGCGGCGATATGAGGCCTATAAGGCGCAGGTGGTGCGGCCCTTCTTTCGCGATCACTTCTCGCGCATCGACCGTCAGGTGGTGCTGGTGGATGCGCTGGGCGCCATCCACTCTGGCCCGCCTGCGGTCGAGGATCTGCGCCAGGCGATGGCGGATATCCTTGGCGCCTTTCGCCCCGGCCGCAATCGCTTTCTGACGCGGATCCTGGGTGGCAAGCGAGTGGAGAAGATCCTCTTTGCCGCAACCAAGGCGGATCATCTGCACCATGAGCAGCACCCACAGCTGACCTCGATCATCGAAGCTTTGACACGCGATGCGCAGGATCGCGCGCGGTTTGCCGGGGCGGACACGGCGGCGCTGGCGCTGGCGTCGATCCGGGCCACGACCGAGGAATTGCGCCCCCATGACGGGCGTGATCTGCCCTGCGTAAGGGGCACCCTTCTGGAAAGCAGTCGGCAGGCTGCGTTTTATCCCGGCGCGTTGCCGCAGGATCCTGGTAAGCTGCTTGTCCCGGCGCGGCAGGGCGCCGAAAGCTGGCTCGAAGGAGACTACCAGACAATGCGCTTTGCCCCGGCCGTGCTGGATCTCAAACCCGGTGACGGCCCCCCTCACATACGGCTGGACCGGGCCGCGGAATTCCTGATCGGAGACCGGCTATGACCCTGACCTTGCGCCCTGCACGCTCGACCGATGCCGGACAGATGGGAGAGATCCTGCATGGCTTTTACCGCGAGACAGCCTGGATGCCCGAGCTTTATTCGGGGGCCGAGACCATCGCCTTTTGCGGCGTGATGATCGACCGGGGCTGGGTGACGGTTGCCGAGGCAGAGGGGGTAGTCACGGGGTTCTTGGCGCGGGATGGCGCGGAAATCTGTGCGCTCTATCTGAAACCCGAGGCTTGCGGGCATGGGATCGGAAAGCGGTTGTTGGACGATGCCAAGGCGCAGCTGCGCAAGGAAGACCGTGCCCTTCACCTGAGCCTGTGGACTTTTCAGGCCAACACGGGCGCACAGCGGTTCTACCAGCGGGAAGGCTTTGCAGAGGTTCAGCGCAGCGATGGTGCCCGCAATGAAGAGGGGCTGCCGGATATCGAATATCTATGGACCCGCAATGAGGCCGAAGGGGAGGTAGCAGCATGACACAGGGGCCCGTGGTTTTTGATCTTGAACAGGACAGCCAGCCGACCCCCAGTGTGAGCGAGGCCGCACCGGTGCCGGATCTTGCACCGCTCGCGGCGCCAGAGGCCTCTGCTGCGGCGCTGGAGCAGGCGGCGCTTGTGGCGGCGCGTCCAGGGTCGCGCCTGTCGCGCTGGTTCTGGGGGATCCTGCTGGCGCTTCTTGGGGCTGTGGTCTCGGTGGCCGCCTGGGATTTTGCCACCTCTTTGATCGCTCGTATTCCGCTTCTCGGCTGGGCCGTCAGCGCCGGACTGGTGCTGCTGCTGGCTTTGGCGGTGATCATGCTGGCACGGGAAGGGCTGGCGATTGCCCGGTTGCACCGGGTGGACGATCTGCGCAACCGCGCCGCGCAGGTGCGGGCTGCTCAGCGCGTGGACATCTCCGACGCGCGGCAGGTTCAAGAGCGGATTGATCGTTTCTACGCTCATCGCAAAGACCTAAGCTGGCAGCGCGCCCGCCTGGCTGAGCAGAGCGGCGAGGTGATGGATGGCGATGCGCTGCTGGACCTTGTCGAAGAAGAGATGCTCGTGCCACTGGATCGGCGGGCCCTTGCCGAGGTCGAGGCCGCCGCAAGGCAGGTTGCGATGGTGACGGCGCTTGTCCCACTGGCGCTCGCGGATGTTGTGGTGGCGCTTACGGCCTCGGTGCGGATGATCCGCCGGGTGGCGGAGATCTACGGAGGCCGATCGGGGCTCTTCAGCTCCTGGCGCCTGATGCGGGCGGTTCTGGCGCATCTGGTGGCAACAGGCGCCGTGGCGGCGGGCGATGATATGCTGGAGTCTGTTCTGGGCGGCTCGGTCCTCTCCAAACTCTCGCGTCGGTTCGGCGAAGGGGTGGTCAATGGAGCATTGTCGGCGCGGGTGGGGATCGCGGCTATGGAGGTCTGTCGCCCGATGCCATTTGCCGCGCATCACAAACCCTCAACCCGAAAAGTGGTGCAGGGCGCCTTGTCGGGGTTGTTTTCGAAGCGCAAAGGCTAGCCATCCAGATCCTCAGAGAAGGGCGGCAAAAGAGGAGAGTGCCCTCCCGCCCGGGCAGCGGTCGTCTGGCGACGGCCTTGCCCCGTTGGGCCCGGCGCCGCTTTCGCGGCGCGGTTGGTCTTTCCGGCAAACCCTATGTTTTGAAGAGCTGACGCGCGGCGCGATGCGCCGCACTGGGCCCAAGGCTGCCAGCTTGAGGTGGCGCAGCCCGCCTCAAGCGCAGGCGCGGGAGGGACCCGCTGCTATGAGGTGGTTTGCTAGTTTGTTGATCTGCCGCAATACTTGCCCATCAAAACACGATAGGGTGGCTGCGACCCCAAAAGGACGCCCGCCATGGCAGAAGAGCACGGCCACAGCCCGCAGGAAATTCAGGACCGTATCGGATCACCGCCAGGGCGCGGTTTGTTGCGAGATATCGTCTATGGCGGCATTGACGGCTCTGTCACCACCTTTGCCATTGTGGCCGGCGTTGCGGGGGCGGGGCTGTCGCCCTTCGTGATCGTGGCGCTGGGGCTGGCCAATGTACTGGCCGATGGGTTCTCGATGGCGGCCGGGAACTATTCCGGCACCAAGGCCGAGTTGGACGATATCCGCCGTTTGCGTGAAATCGAGAACCGCCACATAGACACCTACCCGGACGGCGAGAGGGGTGAGGTGCGTGAGATCCTACGGCTCAAGGGCTTAAGCGGGCGCGTGCTGGAGGAGGCAACGGACGAGATCTGCAAGAGCCGTGAGACCTGGGTCGACCTCATGATCGAGGGGGAATACGGGCTGGCCGGTGTGGATCCGCGCCCGATGAAGGCTGCGGTGGCTACCTTTGCCGCGTTTATGGTGGCAGGGATGGTACCGCTTCTGCCCTTCCTGTTCGGACTGGCGAACGCCTTTGCCATCTCGTCCTGTATGACCATGGCCTGTTTCTTTGCGATCGGCGCCTTCAAGAGCCGCTGGTCGCTGGCGCCCTGGTGGCGGTCGGGCACGGAGACGCTGATGATCGGTGGCGCGGCAGCGGCCATGGCCTATAGTGTGGGCCTGCTGTTCCACGCCTGACGATGGTCACAAATGTTTCGCACGCGAAACGGTTTAGCGTATTAGTAAGATTAAAAAATTACTGCCTTCTGTGGCGCGCTGCCCATTCAGGTTGCGTGTACTATGGCGGAGAACATGCGCCCCCCAAATCGGAGGCGCATGTAGCCTCAGTTGAGTTTCACCAGATTCGGGTAGCCCCAGACATCCTGGGATTTGTCGCGCGCGCTGGCCTGACCGGCGGTGATGGCGGCGCCAAGCAGTCCGAAACCGAACAGCATGTGACCTGCCGCCGCGGCCTGAGTCGCCTGCTGGGTCAGGTTGACCACCGTCACGGTTTTGGCAACTTGGTCACGCTCCGAGGTGCAGGTGATGGTCATCGGCGGCGTCGTTTCGCCGTAGCTGGGCAGGTTCAGTTTCGCCGGAGCGGTAAAGGCGGCCTGGAAGTAGGGGCTGCTTGCGACACAGTCCTTCGGTTGGGAGGACGCCGGGCTTGCCGTGTAGGAATTGTCATACACGTATTTCACCGTGACGGGCAGAACGTTGACAGGAGTCTGCTTTTTGCCCGCCGCGGTCAGCCGAACCTCTGTCGACTGATTGCGGGAAATGATCGGTTGCGTGCTTTCATCTTCGGCCGTTGTGGTGTTGCAGCCAGCAATGATTGTGAGTGCGCCAAACAGCGCCGGTAGAATGGTGTATTTCACAAATGGTCCCTAGCATTCTGGTTGATTATCGCAGCGTAAATACCAGCCTGGCTAGCGCTGGGCAACAAAGCTTGCATCGAAACAGGGACAACGGTGACCGTGTCTTATCGCTCTATCGCTTTACCCTTCCTCCCGACCGCCCTATAAGGCGCGCATGTCCCACCGCGCGGCCATCATTATTCGAATTATTTACCCGGCGCTCTGATCCCCTTCGCGGGAAACGCAGGAGCCGCCGGGCAAAGGTGCTTGAGCCATCGCACCGAACCGAATATCCCAAGACCGAACAGCCATTCAAAGGACGCCACCGATGTGCGCCGACACGCCTCAGACCCCCGACTACAAAGACACGCTGAACCTGCCCAAGACTGATTTCCCCATGCGCGCAGGCCTGCCCAAGCGCGAGCCTGCCTGGCTGGAGCGTTGGGCAAAGATCGGCGTCTATGACCGCCTGCGCGAAAACAACGAAGGCCGCCAGCCGTTCACGCTGCACGATGGCCCTCCTTATGCGAACGGGCACCTGCACATCGGGCATGCGCTGAACAAGACGATCAAGGACATCATCGTGCGCTCGCACCAGATGATGGGCTATGACAGCCGTTATGTGCCGGGCTGGGATTGTCACGGTCTGCCGATCGAATGGAAGATCGAGGAACAGTACCGCAAGAAGGGCAAGAACAAGGACGCCGTGCCGGTTGTCGAGTTCCGCCAGGAATGCCGCGCCTTTGCCGATGAATGGGTCGATATCCAGCGCGAGGAGTTCAAGCGCCTGGGCATCACCGGCAACTGGGCCGATCCCTACCTCACCATGGATTTCCACGCCGAGGCGGTGATCGCAGGCGAATTCCAGAAGTTCCTGATGAATGGCACGCTCTATCAGGGCTCCAAACCCGTGATGTGGTCCCCGGTCGAGAAAACCGCCCTGGCCGAGGCCGAGGTGGAATACCACGACAAGGAAAGCTTCACCATCTGGGTGAAGTTCAAGGTGGCCGAGCCTGCCGATCATAAGTTGGCAGGCGCCTATGTGGTGATCTGGACCACCACCCCCTGGACCATGCCCTCGAATAGGGCCGTGGTATACGGTGAGGACATTGCCTATGGCCTTTATGAGGTGACTGGCACGCCCGAGGAATCCTGGGTCAAGGTGGGCGACAAATACGTTCTGGCCGACAACTTGGCGGCCGATGTGATGAAACGCGCGCGGCTGGAGGAAGACCAGTACACCCGTGTGGGTGATGTACCGGTTGCGGACCTAGCCGGTATTGGCCTCACTCACCCGCTGGCAGGCGCGACAGGCGGCAATGGCGAATGGGATGACATCCGCGATTTCCGCGCCGCCGATTTTGTGACCGACACCGAAGGCACCGGTTTCGTGCATTGCGCGCCCAGTCACGGGATGGAGGAATTCGAACTCTACCGTGACCTTGGCATGCTGGAGCAGGTGATCACCTATAATGTGATGGACGACGGGTCGTTCCGCGCCGATCTGCCCTTCTTTGGTGGCAAGTATATCCTCAACCGCAAGGGCGGCGAGGGCGATGCCAACAAGGCCGTCATCGACAAGCTGGTCGAGGTTGGCGGCCTTCTGGCGCGCGGCAAGATCAAGCACAGCTACCCGCACTCTTGGCGCTCCAAGGCACCGATCATCTACCGCAACACGCCGCAGTGGTTCGTGGCCGTGGACCGCGCGCTGGGCGACGGGATGGACAGCTACGGCAAGACCATCCGCGAACGCGCCCTGACCTCGATCGATCAGCTGGTGAAATGGACGCCGCAGACCGGGCGCAACCGCCTCTATTCGATGATCGAAGCGCGCCCCGATTGGGTTCTGTCGCGCCAGCGCGCCTGGGGCGTGCCGCTGACCTGTTTCACCAAGAAGGGCGCTCTGCCGACCGATCCCGACTTCCTGTTGCGCAACGAAGAGGTGAACGCCCGTATTGTCGCCGCTTTCGAGGAAAAAGGGGCCGATGTCTGGTACGAGGACGGCTTCAAGGCGCAGGTCCTGGGCGGCATCGTCGACCCGGAGGCCTATGATCAGGTCTTTGACGTCTTGGATGTGTGGTTTGATTCAGGCTCTACCCATGCCTTTGTGCTGCGCGACCGCGAAGACGGCACCGAGGACGGTATCGCTGATGTCTACATGGAAGGCACCGACCAGCACCGCGGCTGGTTCCACTCGTCGCTCCTGGAGGCCTGCGGCACCCTGGGCCGTGCGCCTTATCGCAATGTGGTGACGCATGGCTTTACGCTCGATGAGAAGGGCATGAAGATGTCCAAATCCCTGGGCAACACCATCGTGCCGGAAAAGGTCGTGCAGCAATATGGCGCCGATATCCTGCGCCTCTGGGTGGCGCAGACCGACTATACCGCCGACCAGCGGATTGGGCCGGAGATCCTGAAAGGCACCGCCGACAGCTATCGCCGGTTGCGCAACACCATGCGCTTTATGCTCGGCAGCCTTGGCGATTTCACCGAGGACCAGCGGGTCGCCCCCGCCGATATGCCCGAGCTGGAGCAATGGGTGCTGCACCGTCTGGCCGAGCTGGATCACATCGTGCGTCAGGGTTACAAGGCCTTCGATTTCAATGGTGTCTGGCAGGCGATCTTCAACTTTGCCACGGTGGATCTGTCCGCCTTCTACTTCGACATCCGCAAGGACGCGCTTTACTGCGATGGCGATACGCTCAATGCCCGCGCCGCGCGCACCGTGCTGGATATCCTGTTCCACCGGCTGACCACATGGCTTGCGCCGATCCTGGTTTTCACCATGGAAGAGGTCTGGCTGGAGCGGTATCCGGGCGAGGACAGCTCGGTGCATCTGGTGGATATCCCCGACACCCCCGCCGACTGGCTGAACGAGCCGCTGGCGGCGAAATGGGCCTCGATCCGTCAGGCGCGCCGCGTGGTCACCTCGGCGCTGGAAATCCAGCGCACCGACAAGGTGATCGGTGCTTCGCTCGAAGCTGCCCCGGTTGTCCATGTGCGCGACGGCGATGTTCTGGCGGCACTGAAATCGGTGAACTTCGCTGATATCTGCATCACATCGGATGTAGTGCTGAGCGGCGATCCCGCTCCGGCCGAAGCCTTCCGCATGCCCGAGGTGGACGGTATCTCGGTGGTCTTTGAAAAGGCCGAAGGCGCAAAGTGCCAGCGCTGCTGGAAGATCCTGCCGGATGTGGGCACCCATGCTCATGAAGGAGTTTGCGGGCGCTGCAACAGCGCTCTGGGTTAATCTTCTTACGCTGCGCCAATCTGGAGGCCCCAAAAGGGCCGACGCGCCGCCGGTCCCTTCGATGGGGTCCGGCGGCGCGTTTGCTTTGTGAGTGATGGTTTTTGTGAGTGATGGATTAGGTGGGTTGGGGTTTCTTCTTGTGCTGTAATGATTTATGCGGCCAAGGCCTGCTTTGAAGACGAATAGCTTGCAACGGCATTGAGAACGCTCATCGGCAGGGGGCCGACGGCACGCCCCGACAGCAGCGCGACATATTGCTGCCAAAGAGCTTTGGCTGCAGACGAAATTTCGGCCTGTGCCCGGGACGAACCATCCGACCCGGTGGGGCTGCTCGGTGCGGATTTGTTGCCCCAATCCGGCGCCAAGCCGATTTCCTTGAGCTGCTGTGCATAGGGTTTGACCGGAGGCTCCACCGGAGCCGGACCGGGCTGCATCTCTGGTGATTTGAGACCCAGATCTCGCTGGAGCCGGAATGCCATGCCTTCATCGCTGCCGGGCTTGCCCTCGGTCCGGTTTTGAACCTTTTCCGTCTCCTCGACTGCGGTCAGGTGATAGATGGTGTAGTCGCGCAGCATTGGGTCCACGTGAATTGGGCTGTGCGCCTTGAATGGGTTCTTCCAGACCGAATGTTGGGTATCCAGTGTCAGCATGTCTCAATCCCGATCCTGTTTGACGTGTCCGCGTTCGATTGTCCAAGGCCGCCGCGACGCTCACACTGAAGTGGTTTAATCTGGCTGGCTGTTCATTCTTTTTTAGCAAAACCTGGCCGGGCCGTGGTGTGCACCCATGGGCAGTGCATTGTGACAGTTGGTTACCAAACCTATACCAAAGGATGTCGCTTTGACCGAAAGGAGAGGATCCGTCGAAGATGCTGCAGAATGTGTGCGTTCAAACCCCGGTGGGGCTGATAAGGATTTGGGCTTCGGAGAGTGCGATCACAGAACTATCCTGGGAGCAGGAGCAGCCCGTTCATGTGCAGGCTTGCCAGCCCAAGGGGATACTGGCCGCCGCGCGGGATCAGCTATTGGCCTATTTTGCCGGAGACTTGCAGGAGTTTGATTTGCCGTTCGAAGTCTCGGGCTCGGCCTATCAAAAGGCGGTCTGCGCGGAAATCGCAGCGATCCCTTTTGGTGAGACGCGCACCTATGGAGACTTGGCCCGGCGGATTGGCAGCTCTGCTCAGGCCGTTGGCAACGCCTGCGGCGGCAATCCGATCCCCATCTTGATCCCCTGCCACCGGGTGTTGGGCGTCTCAGGGCTGGGCGGGTTTTCCGGGCAGGGCGGGGTTGAAACAAAGGTTGCCCTGCTGCGCCACGAAGGCGCGGCAGGGCTGCTTATCTGACATTTGGTGAGGGGAAGGGACGATGGATGCTCAGGCGATCAGGAAAATAGCGCCTGCATCTTTTCATATTCGGACATGGCACCGGAAGCGGTCGGAGCGGTGGCTCCGACGGTGCTGTTCAGGACCACCGTCTCCATATCGGCGCCGCTGGTCTCTGCAAAGGCAGAGGCGCTCTCTTCCGGGGGCGTATCCGTCAGCAGCTCAACGGCCGTTTCTGCATCACTGTCGTCCAGATTGGACACGAAAAGAGAGATCTCCCCTGCCTCGCCCATCTCAAACTTGACCGCAAGGCCACCGTGTTCGCCGCTTTCGAAGGCGATCTTGATCTCGCCGTGATCCGTCTCGGCTTTGAATTCGACGCTGAGCCCGTCCTCATCGCGTGAGACCTCGAACTTGAATTCGCCGGCGGCGTTTTCGATTTTGATGGAAATCTCGCCGAACCCCCCGGTCAGCAGCGCATCGACTTTGGCTGTCTCGGGCGTTTCTGAGGGGGCCTCGGCAGCAGGGGGGGCCTCTGCGGCCTGTTTGGCGCGCCAGCCCCATGCCTTTGCGTGGTCGGGTGGCCCGGGCTGTACCTTTTGCTCTGGCGGGTCGAACCGCGGCGCAGACAGTGTCGAAAACAAAGCGGTCGACAGACCGCCGAGGGCTGAAACTGAAGGCATTGCTATGTCTCCTGAACGGTCGCAGCGCGACAGGAACGAGTGGGATGGGGACTAGCGTTGCATTCGGAGTTTAAGCTCACCTTACTCTTCGAACAGGAAAAAATGCGGCATTTGATGCGGCTTTTCAGCGTATTTTGTCATTTCCGAGATCGCCGCGCGTTGTTTTGACCGTTGGGCAGATCAGCTGTTTACGCGCGTTTTGGTGGAAAGATCTGCTGAAGGATCCCAACGAACAAGAGATAAAGAGAGGTGACCACAAGCCCCCAATGGGCCCAGCTTTCGGGATGAAAATCGATCCAAGCGGCATAACCTGCCAATGCCGTCCAGATCAGGGCAATCGGCAAAGAGAGCTTGCGCCAGCGCTCGGTGCGCACCGGGTGGATGAACTTCAGCGGCAGGAACATGGCCACGGCCAATAGCGTCACCAAGGCAAGACTGGTCCAGTGGCTTGGCTCAAGGGCAAAGATCACCAGCACCAGCATGTTCCAGCAGCCCGGAAACCCGGAAAAGGAGTTGTCCTTTGTCTTCATCCGCGTGTCGGCGAAATACATGGCGCTTGCAAAAGTGATGACGATGATGGCAAACCAACCGGTCCAGCCGGCCATCAGCCCGGATTGGAACAGGGCAAAGGCAGGGATAAAGACATAGGTGAGGTAGTCGATGATCAGATCCAGCAGGACCCCGTCAAACTGCGGAGCATAGCGTTTCACATGATAGTGGCGCGCCAGCGGGCCATCAATGCCGTCCACCGCAAAGGCCACCACCAACCACAGGAACATAAGGCTCCATTCGGCTTTTGCGGCTGCCAGCATGGCCAGCATGGCAAAAACGGCTCCGGTTGCGGTCAACAGGTGGACAAGAATGGCGCGGATCTGAGGTGTCATCCGCCCGTGATGGCGAATTTGGCCAGAACCCGCAAGGGTTCAGTGAAGAGTTTTATTCCCCTCAGGCGTGTTCGATCCGGTGAAGTCCGTTAGGGGCGCGCCAAAGATCAGCTGCATCTTCCCCCCTTTGACGCCCGGCACGGGCCAGCTTGTTTTCGGAGCTGAACGGGGGCAGCGAATACGCGACACCGGCTGCGCCGGCGCGGCAGGGGCTTGATTCAGGAACAGGGATGGATCGTAAAACATGGGGCATCCTTTCTGGAGCGGTTTGCTCACAGATGCACCTCACCTGGTTAAGGAGGGGTTGCGGGGCTTCCTCAAATTACTTCGTATTTTATGGATTCCCGGCGGGGCGGTCCGGGGTTTCAGGCCTTCGGGTGAGCCCGGTTGTAGACATCCATCAAATGCGCCGTATCCACTGCCGTGTAGGCTTGGGTGGTTGATAGGGAAGCATGACCCAGCAGCTCTTGTATGGCCCGCAGATCACCGCCGGCCTCCAACAGATGTGTCGCAAAACTATGCCGCAGGGCGTGAGGTGTCGCCGAAGCAGGCAGCCCCAGTTGCGCGCGCGCCTGCTCCATCACCCGTTGCACGAGGCGCGGGTTCAGGGCGCCGCCGCGTGCGCCGCGAAACAGGGGGGAAGCGTCCGCCTGCGGGTGCGGGCTGAGGCGCAGGTAGCGTTCCACGGCATCGCGCGCTGCGGCAATCACCGGGACCACGCGCTCTTTGCCGCCCTTGCCGGTGATCCGCAGAACGGGGGGAAGCGGGGCGTCTGAGCCGGTCAGGCTCAGGGCCTCGGAAATGCGCAACCCGCAGCCGTAAAGGAGCGTGACAACTGCCACATCCCGCGCGGCGATCCAATCGGTTGTCGATTGCAGTTCAACCGTATCGATCACCGCACGCGCGGCGTCTTCAGCCAGGGGGCGCGGCAGCTTCTTTTGAAACTTGGGGGCCCGCACCGCAAGCACGGCGGTTGGCTCAAACCCCTGGCGGGCGGCCAGCCAGCGATAGAAGCTTTTCACCGAACTCAGCTTGCGCGCCAAAGAGCGCGCAGCCGTGCCTGTGCTCCGTTCAGAGGCCATCCATGCGCGCATGTCTGACGTGGAGATCTGCGCCAGCGCGCCAAGGCCCTTAGGCGCGCCGTGATGGACTGTCATGAATGAGAGAAAACCGCTCACATCGGTGCGGTAGGCGTTGATCGTATTGTCGGCAGCGCCGCCCAGGGCGCTCAGGCTCTCAAGCCATGTCTGTAGCGCGTCCCGGCAGGCCGCTGAGATCATGGCCTGTGCGTCCGGTTTCATGCCAGCCAGCGGCGCATGGTTCGTTCAAAGACGCCGGCAAAGAAGGCCAGAAGATCGGTACCATGCTGCGGCGAGAACTGATGTGGATCTTCGGACCCGAGCACCAGCATACCGGGCAGACGCCCTTTGCCGAGGTCAAGCCGCAGGCAGGCCTCGGATCGGATCCACTCGGCCTTGGCGCCATAGATACGGGCGCTGCCACTTTGCACCTGACGCAGGCTAACCTGATGGTCAGAACCGCCCCGGCTGCCTGCGGCCGAGAATTCAGCAACAAAGCCAGGGGTCACGGGCTTCAGGACGTCGCCAATGCGTTCGGCGGCTGCAGAGCCGTCTTCCTGTCGCGTTTCCAGCACAAGCGCCAGGGCATCAACACGCAGGATTGCTGCCATGTCACTGTTGAGGCTGGCCAGGAAGCTCGGGAAATCATCCGGATCCAAAAGTCGCAGGATGGCGCGGTGGATCTGGTTGGTGCCCGCCAGGTTCTCATATGCAGCGGCAATGACCGAGCGATGGGTGTCCTCGAGCCGGTCCAGCCGTGCCTCAAGCCGCTCCATGGCAATGCCGCGCAGATCAACGATATTGGAGCCCATGGCCCGCTCGTTTGCGGCCACAAGCGCATTCATGACAGCGGGATCGTCGAGAACCATATCCGGCTTTTCGATGATCTTCTGGCGCAGGGTGTCAGGTGTTTCGGCGGGGATGCTGCTCATCGTGTTTTGGAACCTCTGTGCGGGTTTTGAGGCTTTCTAGCACAGATGACGGGTCCGTCTCTAGCTTTTCCTCGGATCCAGTGCCGATACCTGCCGATCTTTGCCAAGTCCGCCTGCGTGTCAGGCGGCCGGGGACAGGTCCTGTGCCAGCATGATGGCATTGTTGTCAGGGTCATAACAGGTCGCGAGCTTGACCATGCCTTCGATGGTTTGGGTCGGGCCGTCAAACCGCACCCCGGCTTGCTCAAGGGCGCTGCGGGCGCTGTCGAGGTCAGTGACGCCGAAAACGGGGATCGCATTGCCGGGCGTGGGGGCGGACTGTTCTCCCAGACCCAGAATCACGTTGTCGGTCTTGGTGTCCATTTCGCTCCAGCCTGCCTCGTCCATGTGAAAGCGCAGCTCGAACCCCAGTTTTTCGCAATACCATTGCGCACTTGCGTGCCGGTCCGCGACCGAAAGTGCGATCGTGATGACGTTTGTCAGTTCCACCAGTGCCATTGGGACTATCCTTTTGACTAAAAATAATGTAACTATACTTTATGGACATTGGGGACCTTGTCAAGCTGACATCGCGGGCCTGGGCGCTCGATATTCTGGCGGCGATTCACCGCGGTGTGCCCGCACGGCAGGCGCCTTTGCTGGCAAGTTGTGGTGCCGGACGCACCGCCTTTGGGGCGAGCCTTGCCCATCTGATTGAACTCGGTTTCCTGATCCGCAATCCCGGCCATGGGCACCCCTTGCGCCCGGAATTCAAGCTGACGCCCAAAGGAGAGGTCGCCGCCGGGATGGCGGCGCGGGTTCTGGACCAGGTGCGGGCAGATCCGGCGCGCGCCTTGCTGCGCAAGCGCTGGACTTTGCCGGTCCTGGCGCAGGCAACCCGTCCCATGCGGTTTTCGGGCTTGCGGGCGGGGCTGGCCCCGGTCACGGACCGCGCTTTGTCTCACTCCTTGCTGGATGTGGAGGGGCTAGGCTGGATCCGGCGAGAGATCGACCTTTCGACGCGCCGTCCTTTCCCGGTGTACTCTGCGGTCGGGGAGGGATTGATGCTGGGCGAGGCGGCTCTTGCCTGAAGACGCGACCGATTTGCAAACGGAGCGCAGGATTGGGTGTCCGAGCGGCAGGGCGCTCCCGCCCGCTGCGGGGCAGTCATGGACTGCCTCCTCGCCGGTTGGGCCGGGCGCCGGGCGGATGCCCGGCGGGGCGGTCCTGACGGACTTTTTTCATTGCTGAGAAGCGCTTGACGGGCAGATGTGCCCCTCAAGGCGCTATGGCCATTGTATAAGAAGGGGCCGCGTCAAGGGTGGATCGCGCGATGCGCGACCGCTGTCGCGGCCCTTGACCCGGCGCAAAGGAAGCGGCCTGCAAAAGAAAGGCGCCCAGAAAAAAGGCGCCCAGAAACAGAGCGCCTTTCGAACTGTATTGGGCAAACTGCGCCGTTACAGGATCTTGATGTCGGCCGCCTTGATGTCGGCGAGGAAGGCATCAAGCCCCTTGTCGGTCAGCGGGTGATGCACCATGGATTTGATCACGGCGGGCGGTGCTGTGATCACATCAGCTCCGATGCGGGCGCTGTCGAGAATATGGTTCACGGTGCGGATCGAGGCGGCGAGGATCTGGGTCTCGAACCCGTAGTTGTCATAGATGGTGCGGATGTCCTCGATCAGCTCCATACCGTCGAGGTTGATGTCATCCAGACGTCCGATGAAAGGCGAGATGAAGGTCGCGCCTGCCTTGGCGGCCAGAAGCGCCTGGTTTGCCGAGAAACAGAGCGTCACGTTGACCATGTGGCCATCGTCGGACAGCACCTTGCAGGCTTTGAGACCATCCCAGGTCAGCGGCACTTTGACGGCGATATTCTCGGCGATCTCGACCAGCTTGCGCCCTTCCTTGATCATGGTGTCGGCGTCGGTCGCGGTCACCTCGGCGGAGACCGGGCCATCGACCAGATCGCAGATCGCTTTGGTGACTTCGATGATGTCGCGGCCGGACTTCTTGATCAGCGAGGGGTTGGTGGTCACACCGTCTACCATGCCAAGATCGTTGAGTTCGGCAATGGCGTCGATTTCGGCGGTATCTACGAAGAATTTCATCGGCTGGGATCCTTTGGCATGGGTTGGCCTTGATTGCGCTAGCCTTTACCTCATGGGGAAGGCATTAAAAAGCCCCCAGCGGGTGGCAATGGCACAAGGTAGACAGAAGTGGGCGAACAGGAGCATTTCGAGACAGGGGAACGGGTGGCGGTGCTGACCACGCAACCCCTTGACCGGCTTCTGGATTACCGCGCGCCCGAGGGCGGTTGTTTCCTTGGCGCTTTTGTCGAGGTGCCGCTGGGACCGCGCAAGGTGTTGGGCGTCGTCTGGGGGCCCGGTTCGGGTGATTTCGATTCGTCCAAATTGCGCAGTGTCATTCGCGTTCTGGATGTGGCCCCGATGCGGGGTGAGATGCGCGCTTTCCTCGGCAAGGCCGCCGATTACACGCTGACGCCGATGCCTGCGATGCTGCGGCTGGCGAGCCGCGCGCCGGGGCTGTCAGACCCGCCCTCGATGCGCAAGATCCTGCGGCGGGGGGATCGCGATCCGGACCGCATGACAGATGCCCGTGCCCGGGTGCTGGATACGATCGAAGACTACGGCGGTCTTGCCTTCACGCCGAAAGAGCTTGCCGATATGGCGGGCGTCACCCCGTCTGTTGTGAAGGGGCTGGTGAAACAGGGTGCTCTGAGCGAGGAGGAGACTCCGCGTGATCTGCCCTATCCGCATCTGGATCCCGAACTGCCGGGCAAGGAGCTGACGGAGGATCAGGCATCGGCGGCTGCCGCGCTGGAAGAGGCGGTCAAAAGCGGCAGTTATGGTACGACGCTGCTGAAGGGCGTCACGGGGTCGGGCAAGACCGAGGTCTACCTTGAGGCCGTGGCGGCTGCCTTGCGTGCGGGGCGGCAGGCTCTGGTGCTGCTCCCCGAAATCGCGCTGACGGCGGAGTTTCTGAAACGGGTCGAAGCGCGGTTCGGCGCCACCCCGGCAGAATGGCATTCCGGCGCCACCATGACCGAGCGCCGCCGCGTCTGGCGCATGGTGGGGCAGGGCAAGGCGCAATTGGTGATCGGCGCACGTTCGGCCTTGTTCCTGCCGTTTCGCGATCTGGGGCTGATCATCGTCGATGAAGAGCACGACACCTCCTACAAGCAGGAGGATGGCGTCCTTTACAACGCCCGCGACATGGCGGTTCTGCGGGCGGCCATGTGCTCGGCCCAAGTTGTGCTAGCCTCGGCCACGCCAAGCCTTGAAACCTGGGCCAATGCCGAAGCGGGAAAGTACAAGCGGCTGGATCTGACATCGCGGTTCGGGGCCTCGGTTCTGCCCGAAATGCGCGCTGTGGATATGCGCAGCGAAGACCTGCTGCCCGCGACCTGGATTTCCCCGACCTTGAAATACGCCATGAAGGCACGGCTGGAGCGGGGCGAGCAGTCCCTGCTGTTCCTTAACCGACGCGGATTTGCGCCCGTGACCATCTGCCGGGCCTGCGGCGCGCAGGTGGCCTGTGATCACTGTGACAGCCGCATGGTGGAGCATCGCTTCCTGAAACGGCTGATGTGCCATCAATGCGGCGAGACGAAACCGGTGCCCGAGGCCTGCCCGTCCTGCCAGGTCGAAGGCAAGATGGCTCCGGTCGGCCCTGGGATCGAGCGTCTGGGAGAGGAAGCCGCCGCGCTGTTCCCCGAGGCGCGGATCGCGGTGCTCAGCTCGGATCTGTTCGGATCGGCCCGCGCCCTGAAACAGCGGATCGAAGAGATCGCGGCGGGAGAGGCTGATATCATCCTCGGCACGCAGCTGGTGGCCAAGGGGCACAACTTTCCTCTGCTGACCCTTGTGGGCGTGATCGATGCGGATCTGGGCCTGCAAGGCTCGGACCTGCGCGCGGCAGAGCGGACATTCCAGTTGATGCGGCAGGTGGCCGGGCGGGCGGGACGTGCGGAAAAGCCGGGCGAGGCGCTCTTGCAGACTTTTCAGCCGGAACACCCGGTGATCCGCGCCATCCTGTCGGGCGATGAAGAAGCCTTTTGGAAGGCAGAGGCGGCTGAACGGCAGGCCGCCGGGGTGCCGCCCTTTGGCCGCATGGCCGGGATCATCCTGTCGGGGCCCGATCTGGCGCAGGTCTTTGAGCTCGGTGAAACGCTGGCGCGCAACGATGGTGCGCTGCGCCAGGTCGGCGCTCAGCTCTTTGGCCCTGCGCCCGCGCCCATTGCCCGCATCCGGGGTCGTCACCGCGTGCGGATGCTGGTCAAGGCCGCCAAGGGCGCCCCCCTGCAAGAGGCCATTGCCCGCTGGATCGCGCCGGTGCGGCTCAAAGGCGATCTGCGGCTCAGCGTCGATATCGACCCGCAGAGTTTCTTCTAGGTTCAGAAAGCGGTGGGACTTTTCTCCTCAGCGTTGCATGGTGCAGGTCGAAATTTGGCCAAAAACTGCTGAGAGCGATTATGAAAGACGATTTCCTGGACCCGGAGGCCGGGCGCGCCACCGTTTACGAAACATCAGAGGGGCTGCGGATCGTCGTACCCTCCAGGAAACGCATCCTGATTTCCCTGTTTCTTTGCTTTTGGCTTTGTGGATGGGCCTTTGGCTGGGTCGCTGCGGCCGGGAGTTTGCTTTCCGGCGGTGCTGGGGGCGGAAGCTGGTTCATTCTGTTTTGGCTTTGCGGCTGGACAGTAGGCGGAGCCTTCGTAATTGGCGTGGCTGGATGGATGCTGTTCGGCAAAGAGGTCGTCTTTGTGACACCGCAAGGTATCCATATTACGCGCAGCATCGGGGCCTTTCAGCGGGGCAAGAACTGCAAGGCCGATCACATCTCGGATTTGCGCAGCGTCGATGAAGGAACCCCTACGATGTTTGGCGGGCGCAACATGCCGACCTGGTTCATGTCCGGGTTTTCGTACGGTGCCATCAAGTTCGACTATGGCTCCCGCACGCTTGGGTTCGGCTTGGAACTGGAGCGTGGGGAGGCCCGAAAGATCGTCGATTTGATGGTTCAGCGTTTCGACTATCTCAGGTCGTAGCCACAGGTTGTGACTGCACCGTCATCGTTTCCTGATCAGGCCAGTGCCCGCTCCGTGCGCTGATCGACCAGCAGGTCGGTGACCATGGCGCCGATCCACATACAGAACAGCGCCAGCCAGGCGGTGCCGGCAAAGATCGACCCGCCGGTGACGCCTGCTCCGATGGCGCAGCCACCCGCAAGCATGCCGCCAAATCCCATCAGCGCCGCGCCGATCATCGCCTTGCGCATGGTGACCGGGCCGTCGAAGGCCTGGATCTTCATCTCTCCGGCAAAGGCGGCGGCCACCATTGCGCCGATAAAGACGCCGGGAACAAGGCCGACGTCGAATTCAAGAATGGCGTTGCGATCAAGGAAGAACATCAGCGTATGGGCCGAGGGGCCGGTGAAGGTGGCGCTTTCGATCTGCACCGGGTCAAAGGCCACAAGGCTGAGCCCATAGGTCAGCACCCATCCCAGGGCGACGGCAAAGCCCACGCCCGAGGCAAAGACCAGCCGCGCGGCGCCGATGCGGTTCCTGCGTGACAGCCACAGGGCCAGACCCGCAATCGCCAGCCCCATGGCCAGCCCGCCCCAATCGGGCAGGCCGAACGCGGCCATCAGGTCCATATTGCGCCCGCCCGAAGTGACCCAGAGCGCGGCCAGCTCGTCGCGCAGCGGGGAGAGCACGCCAGACAGGCTCATCTGCGCGACAACGGCAAAGATCAGGCCTGAAACGACCGAGCGCAGGTTGCCGGTGGCCGCCAGCACCAGAAGCCGCCCCGAACATCCCCGCGCCAGCACCATGCCCGCACCGAACAGGAGGCCGCCGATCACGGCACCGGACCAGCTGCCGGGGACCGCCATCATGCGCGCGTCCGCCGCGTTCATCAGCCCCAGAAGCTGCGCCGCCTGCACCCAAACCACTGCGGTGGAAAAGGTCAGGAGCCAGACCGCCACCTTGTCCTCCATCCGCCCGCGGGCGAATTCAACGGTGGCGGCGCGCAGGCAAAAGCGCGAGCGCTGGGCGGCAATGCCAAAGGTCAGCCCGGTTGCAAGGCCAAACAGGGCCGCCGTCGGAGCTTCACCGATACGTTCTACGATTGTTACCAGATCCATTGCGCGCCTCCTGATCCATGCACGCATGCTAATATGTATGAAACGGGATCCTTGCATTGATGCAGATCAGATGTGCGCGGGCTGTTTTGCCCTCGCCTGCGGGCTCAAACAGGCGTAAAGGCTGGTCTCATGTTCAAGCCGATCCCGATAGAGACCGCGCGCGATCTGCCGCGCTGGCGCCGCCCGACCACGCTTTTGTTCGTGATGGCGCTTTGTATGCCGATTGCCTTCAATGCGTGGAACGCGCTGCTGAATAACTTCGTGATCGAGGTGGGGGATTTCGACGGCGCCGATATCGGATTGCTCCACACCGTGCGCGAGATCCCCGGCTTCCTCGCCATCGGGGTGATTGCGGTGATCATGCTGGTGCGGGAACAGGTGCTGGGGCTGGTGTCGCTGATGCTCTTGGGTGCGGCGACGGCGGTCACGGCCTGGTATCCGTCGCTGGGCGGCATTCTGACGATCACCATGCTGTCCTCGATCGGCTTTCACTACTACGAGACGGTGAACCAGTCGCTGCAGCTGCAATGGCTGCCCAAAGACCGCGCGCCGCAGATCCTTGGCTGGCTCCTGGCGGCGGGGTCTGCTGCCACGCTGGTGGTCTATGGGTTGATCGTGCTTCTGTGGGAGCCGCTGAACCTCAGCTACAATGCGGTGTTCATGACCGCCGGCGGGGTGACGACGCTGCTCGCCTTTACCTGCCTCATGATCTACCCGCAGTTCGACGCGCCGCATCCGCAGGTCAAGAAACTGATCCTGCGGCGTCGCTATTGGCTCTATTACGCGCTGCAGTTCATGGCCGGCGCGCGGCGGCAGATCTTTGTGGTCTTTGCCGGTTTCATGATGGTCGAGAAATTCGGCTTTGATGTGCATGAGGTGACGGGGCTGTTTCTGATCAATCTGGTGATCAACATGATGGCCGCGCCGTTGCTGGGGCGCTTTGTCTCGGTGTTTGGAGAGAGGCGCACGCTGATCTTTGAATATGCGGGCCTTGCGATTGTCTTTGCCCTCTATGGCGGGCTCTACTGGTTTGGCTGGGGCGTGCTGCTGGCGGCGACGCTTTATGTGGTGGATCATGTGCTATTCGCGCTGGCGCTGGCACTGAAGACCTATTTCCAGAAGATCGCCGACCCCGGCGATATTGCGCCCACTGCCGCCGTGGCCTTTACCATCAACCATATCGCGGCCGTGTTCCTGCCGGTGCTGTTGGGGATGCTTTGGGTGATCTCGCCCGGCGCGGTTTTTGGACTGGCGGCGGGCATGGCGCTGGTGTCGCTGGCACTGGCCTGTCTGATCCCGCGCCATCCAGAACCGGGAAATGAGACTGTGTTCTCCAAATACCTGCCCGCAGCCCCCGCCGAGTAAACCCGCCTGCCGCGCAAAAGCTTGACGCCGCGCCCCACGCGCCCTAGGCGCAGGGCAGCATTCCCTGGAGAGACGCCATGCCCACCTTTACCGCCCTCACCACCCTCACCGGAAAAGCCAAAGCCGAGGCGCTGGGCGAGGCGATGGAGCGTCTGATGCCTGAACCCACCGGCGTTGGCGTCTTTGAGGTCGAAGACGGCTCGGGCCTGTGGGAGGTTGGCGGCTATTTCACCGAGGCCCCGGATGAGGCCGGTCTCGCCCTGCTGGCGGCGATGCACGAGGCGAAACCCTTTGCCGTATCCGAACTGCCGGAAACCGACTGGGTCGCCCATGTGCGCCGGGAACTCGCCCCGGTTGAGGCTGGCCGGTTCTTTGTCTACGGCAGCCATGACGCGGACAAGCTGCCCGAGGGCAAGATCCCGCTGTTGATCGAGGCGGCCATGGCATTCGGCACCGGCCATCATGGCACCACGCTGGGCTGTCTCAAGGCGTTGGATCATCTGATCGACACGGGCTTCACGGGGGCAAAGGTTGCCGATATCGGCTGTGGCACCGCGGTTCTGGCCATGGCCGCTGCGCGGGTCTGGGACGGGCAGTTCATCGCCAGCGATATCGACGAGGTTGCCGTCGAGGTCGCTGAGGCCAATCTCAAGGCCAACGATATGGCAGGGCAGGTCACCTGCCTTGAGGCCGCCGGTTTCGATCACGCCGATCTGAAGGCCGCCGCGCCCTATGATCTGATCTTTGCCAATATCCTCAAAGGGCCGCTGGTGGCCCTGTCGCCCGATATTGCTGCGAATCTGCGCGTCGGTGGCTATGCGATCCTGTCGGGTATTCTAAACGAGCAGGCTGATGGGGTGATTAAGGTCTACGCCGAAAACGGTCTTGCGCTGCAGCGCCGGGACGAGATCGGAGAGTGGACCACGTTGTTGCTCAAAAAAGATGGCTGATTTAGCCAATTTTGGTACGAATTTTAGGAAACTGCCCAAAACTTGCCACATTTCCGTCGCAGGATGACTCATCGACTGGTGGGGGCCAGTTCGGGGAGCTCATGGTATGAGCAAACAACATCGAGAATTCAATGCGCGTCTGCAACGTCTTGAAGGCAAGCATGGCGCCATGACGTCCGGGTACTCTGCGCATGTGGGGCCTGACGGCCTTATCGTGGTCGAGCCGCGCAAGCCCCGCAAATCGCGCGGCTGGGTGACACCGCGCGCTGTCGTCTACTTTTTGTGCTCGTTCTTCCTTTTCAAAGGTGTGGTGATGGCGGCATTGGGCTTTGCCAGCTATGAAGCACGGTTGGTTGAGTTGTCGCAGGGGGTCGCGATCGAGCGTGCAGGCGCCATCGTGATGCGGCCGGAGCCGATTTCCGTCTATATCGGTGAGAAGCTGCGTCCCTATATTCACTGAGGCAGCAAAACAAACCTCAGCCACGAACGATCCGGTTGGAATCGGTTTGAACGACAGGAAATGACCGCCAATACACGAAAACGCCGCAGCCTGAAGCAGGTCTGCGGCGTTTGTATCTGCACCCCGAGGGAAGCGGGTGGCAGCTAGACCGTCCGTGAGTGGAGGGTTTTCTCAGAAAAGGGATTTGCCGTTTGCGATCTCATCGATGTCGCCGCGGCACATGCCGATATCTGCCAGTTCGCGGTCGCTGAGTGCGCCAAGCGTGTTGCGGGTCACGCGAGCGTCGTTCCATGCAACAGCTGATGCGAGAACTGTGTTGAAAAGACTTCCGATACGGCCAAACAGGCCGGTGGAGCCATAGGTGGTGCGGGTGGTGTCAAATGCAGCCATATCCTTGTCCTCTTTTGGTGTGTGTTCGCCAGATGCGCCGGGGAAGACCCGAACGCGGTATTCGGCACGTAGAGATGAACACTCCGCTCAGCAAGATCGATTTTTGCATAGCTGCGGTCCCAAAATGCATAGCTCATCCCCTTGCAAATAAGGGAAATCCTCCATCTGTGGCAAAGGTGAGGCGCATGTGTCGGTGCTGGACGTCAAGGTGGCGTTTTTGAGCCGAGGTATGGGGATTCTGTTCCCTGGCGGGCCTGCCGGCTCTTGCGAAAGCATTTGGACATGTTCGCCTTTTGTGCTAGCGGTTTTCGAAACAATTCTAAACACTGGGCAGGGACGGATCGGATATGCGAATTTTGGGTATCGATCCGGGGCTGCGTACCCTGGGCTGGGGAATCATCGAAGCTCATGGAACGCGCCTTTCGCATGTGGCCAATGGGCTGTGTCATTCGGACGGCGATGATTTGGGGGAGCGACTGTTGTCGCTGCATAACCAGGTGGGCGAGGTGATCGGCGCGTATCGCCCTGATGAGGCCGCAATCGAACAGACTTTTGTGAACAAGGATGGCGCAGGGACGTTGAAACTGGGCCAGGCGCGGGGCGTGGCGCTTTTGACCCTGGCCAAGGCGGGGTTGCCTGTGGGCGAATACGCGCCCAACCGGGTGAAGAAGACCGTGGTCGGTGTGGGCCATGCGGACAAGGGGCAGATCCTGCATATGGTCAAGCTGCAGCTGCCCGGCTGCAATCCCAAGGGCGCCGATGCTGCCGATGCTCTGGCCATTGCGATCTGCCACGCTTATTACGGAGGCTCGAACCAACGGGTCTTGAAAGAGGTGCGCGCATGATTGGCAAGCTGACCGGACGGCTTGAGTATCGCGCACCCGATCACGTGCTGATCGATGTGCGTGGCGTGGGCTATATCGTCTACTGCTCGGATCGTACCCTGGCCGCGCTGCCTGGCGTCGGTGAACCTGTGGCGCTTTATACCGAGCTGTTGGTGCGCGAAGACCTGATGCAGCTTTATGGCTTTCCCTCGTTGGTGGAAAAGGAATGGCATCGGCTCTTGACCTCGGTTCAGGGTGTCGGCGCCAAGGTCTCGCTTGCCATTCTGGGCGCGCTCGGCCCCGACGGCGTAAGCCGCGCCATCGCACTTGGCGACTGGGCGGCAGTGAAAGCGGCCAAGGGCGTTGGCCCCAAAACCGCACAGCGCATTGTGCTGGACCTGAAAGACAAGGCGCCCGGCGTCATGGCCATGGGTGGAACGGTCAGTGAGGCGATGGATGGCCCGTCGCTTGACGATGTGGTGGAGCCCGCCGCCCCAGCGCCTGCACCGAAGAAGGCAAAACCGGCCAAGCCTAAACCGCCCTCTGGGGCTGCGGCTGCCTCTGCCGGGGCGCTTTCGGCGCTTGCCAACCTGGGTTATGGCCCCTCGGAGGCCGCCGCCGCCGTGGCAGAGGCCGCAGGCGACAACCCGGATGCCGGAGAGGCAGAACTGATCCGCGCTGCGTTGCGTCTGCTGGCGCCAAAGGGGTGAGGTCTAGATGATCGACTCGGATCCCACCCTGCGCCCTGCGCCCTTGCCGGAAGACAGCGAACAGGAAAACGATCGGGCCCTGCGGCCGCAAGGCCTGTCCGAATTCATCGGTCAGGCCGAGGCGCGCGCCAATCTGCGCGTCTTTATCGAAAGCGCGCGCCGCCGGGGCGAGGCGATGGACCACACGCTGTTTCATGGCCCCCCGGGACTTGGCAAGACGACGCTGGCGCAGATCGTGGCGCGAGAGCTGGGCGTGAACTTCCGTATGACTTCCGGGCCGGTCCTGGCCAAGGCGGGCGATCTGGCGGCGATCCTGACCAACCTTGAAGCCCGTGATGTGCTGTTCATCGATGAAATCCACCGTTTGAACCCTGCGGTGGAAGAGGTGCTCTATCCGGCGATGGAGGATTTCGAGCTGGATCTGGTGATCGGCGAAGGCCCCGCTGCGCGCACAGTGCGGATCGAGTTGCAGCCCTTCACGCTTGTCGGGGCCACTACGCGCATGGGGCTTTTGACGACGCCCTTGCGTGACCGGTTTGGTATCCCGACGCGGCTGCAGTTCTACACGGTGGACGAATTGCACGAGATTGTCAGCCGCAATGCCCGCAAGCTGGGCGCCCCGGCGGATGATGCGGGCGCACGAGAGATCGCGCGGCGCGCAAGGGGAACCCCAAGGATTGCCGGGCGGCTCTTGCGCCGCGTGGTGGACTTTGCGGTTGTCGAGGGCGATGGAACGATCACCAGAGAATTGGCCGACGGTGCCCTGACGCGGCTGGGTGTGGACAACCTGGGCCTTGATGGAGCGGACCGACGGTATCTGCGCCTGATCGCGGAGAACTATGCGGGCGGTCCGGTGGGGATCGAGACGATGTCGGCCGCCCTCAGCGAAAGCCGTGATGCGCTGGAGGAGGTCATCGAGCCCTACCTGTTGCAGCAGGGGCTGATCCAGCGCACTCCGCGCGGGCGGATGCTGGCGCAGAAGGCCTGGACGCATCTGGGGATTGCGCCGCCCAAGTCGCAAAGCGATTTGTTTTCCTGAGGACGCCTGATGGACCGGTTCGATGAGATGCAACGGATTGTGCTGCAAGTCTCTGACATTTATGCGCAACGGTTTGGTATCGAACGCGATGCGACGTGGCACATTGCAAAACTGGGTGAAGAGTTGGGGGAGCTTCAGGCTGCTTTTCTCAAGCTGCAGGGACAGGGGCGCGACAGCAGGGGCGTGACCGAGCGGCGGCAAGCCATGGAGGATGAGGTTGCGGACCTCTTCGCGCAGGTCATTCTGTTCGCGGACTGGCAGAAAGTGGACATCGAAGAAGCAATTCGCCGTAAATGGGGCAGGCACCTAAAGGGATGAAGTCAGCGGCAGGGGGCTTCTCCCGCCCGTCGCGATGGCATCATGGATGCCCTGCTCCCATTGGGCCTGGCGCCGCTATCGCGGCGCGCAACTTGCTGAGTGGCCCCGGGGGTAGGTCTGACCCTCAGGGACCACTTCCATTTTCTTTTCCTGCTCTCCGCCTCAAGGATGAACCACGCCTGCCGCGTGGTCGCATGCGCGGCCCTTGCCCCGGAAAAGGACAGCAGAGAGCCTTGGAGCAACCGCGCCGCGTCAGCGGCGCCGGGCCCAAGGCCGCCAAGGGGCTTCGGCGCAGCCGATGGTCCTGCGGGCGCGGGAGCAGCCCCCTTGCTGTTTGCTTTGCGGAGCGGCATAGACGAGGCCGACTGTCGACAGACATTTGCTATGGAACCGCTCTCATGACCCTGGATGTGACACCGGATCAGATTGAAACGCTTTTCAAACGCGCAAACGGCTCTTACGCCTTTGCCCGTTGGGGGCGCCCCATTGCGCCCATTGTCTTTGGCGTCGAGGATCAGACACTCAAGACCGTAAAGGGCGCGCTGGAGGCTGTGGTGACCTTGGCGGGCCATCAGATGGCGGAAACGGATCCAGAGCTTGGCACGAACCTTATGATGTTTTTCTTCCGCGAGTGGGATGAACTCCTGGCTGTCCCGGATCTGGACCGCCTGATCCCGGACCTTGCGCCGCTTGTTTCGCGGCTCAAAGGGGCGGAGGCCAGCCAGTATCGCGCCTTCCGGTTTGACGAGCAGGGCGGTATTCGGGCGGCTTTTGTCTTTCTGCGCATGTCCGGCGATCTGGCAAAGATGCCCGCCGAGACGCTTGCGCTTACCCAGGCGGTTCAGGTGATCCTGACGTGGGGAGACCACGCCTTTGCCGATCAGTCTCCGTTGGCGGTGCTGCCGGACTCCGGCGCCACCATCCTGCGCCCCGAGATCGCCGGTGTGATCGCAGCGGCCTATGATCGGATGATGCCGGTTGCGGCGCATGACGCCTCGCATGCGTTGCGCCTTTTTGCACGCCTTCAGGCCCCGACACCTGGCGCCGAGGCTCAGTAGGGCAGGGCGATGCGCGCCTTTGTCGGCCTTACCTTGCCGGATGATGCGCTTGACGCACTGGAGCGGCTTCAGGAAGAGATCCCCGTGGGCCGGATCGTTCCGGCAGAGAACCTGCATCTGACGCTGGCGTTTCTGGACGAGCAACCAGAGGTCGCTCTTCAGGCATTGCATCAGGAACTGGCGCAGATCGAGGCTGGGCGGCTGACGCTTGACTTCAAGGGGCTGGATCTGTTCGGAGGGGGCAAGCCGCGCATCCTCTTTGCCGCCGTGGAGCTGGCGCCACCTCTGTCTCGCTTGCGCGATCAGGTGCGAGCGGCGGCGGAGCGGGCAGAGATTGACCTTCCCCGCGCGCGTTTCCGCCCACATATCACGCTGGCCCGCTTTGGCCGCGACATGCCAGAACACCAGGCCCGGCGTTTGGGAGCCTTCCTTCAGGCGCATGGAGATTTCTCTGTGTCCGACGTTCTTGTCGATCGCATGGCGCTCTACGGCTCGACCCTCACTCCGGATGGCGCAAGATACGATATCCTCGCGGACTATCCGATGCAGGCCGGCGAGGGCGGATAGACGCACTGGGCTTGCTGCCTGAATGAGCGCGCCCTAGGGTGCGCTCAGCAGCAAGGGAGGGCGGATCATGACGCATGAATTCCCGGTACGGGTCTACTATGAGGACACCGATATGGGCGGGATTGTCTATCACGCCAACTATCTGCGGTTTATCGAGCGGGCACGCAGCGACTGGGTGCGCCGCCTTGGCAACGACCAGAACGCGATGCGCGATGCCGGAATCATCTGGGTGGTTCAGCGGATCGAGGCGGACTACCTGGCGCCTGCCAAGTTCGAGGACGAGTTGATGGTGGAAACCGAGGTGGAAAAACTGACTGGCGCGCGGCTGACGATGCGTCAGCTGGTGCGCCGGGGGGAGACACCGCTGTTCAAGGCGGTGGTCACGGCGGTCTGTGTCACCGCGGCCGATGGCCGTCCGACACGCCTGCCGGCAGAGATTCGCGCATTGATCTAGGCTTTGGCGCCTGTCACGCCTGTTTCATTGGCTTTTCGGTTTGATTTGAGCTAGCGTTCCCGCTGACAAGGCCGCGAGCAGACGGCCGGAAACGATAGAGCAGGCTAATGGAAGCAGAAACTCTGGCGCTGGCGCAGGAGATTGATTTCTCTATGTGGGGCCTTTTCGCGCGGGCCACCATCACCGTGAAACTGGTGATGCTGATGCTGATCGCCGCCTCGGTATGGTCCTGGGGCATCATCATCCAGAAACTGATCACCTACCGCAAGGCGCGCGCCGAAGCGGCTGCTTTCGAGGCCGCCTTTTGGTCCGGTAACCCTCTGGATGCCCTGTTCGACCAGTTGGGGCCAGACCCCGCTGGCCAGTCCGAACGTATCTTTGCAGCGGGCATGGCCGAATGGCGCCGCAGCCACCGCAGCGATGGCGGGCTGATCCCCGGGGCTCAGGCGCGGATCGACCGGTCGATGGATGTGGCCATCGCCAAGGAGGCGGAAAGCCTGCAGAACGGTTTGCCGGTCCTGGCCTCGATCGGCTCCACCGCGCCCTTCATCGGTCTCTTCGGCACGGTCTGGGGCATCATGCATGCCTTTATCGAGATTGCCGAGCAGCAGAACACCAATCTTGCCGTTGTGGCCCCTGGCATTGCCGAGGCCCTGTTGGCGACGGGGCTGGGCCTTTTGGCGGCGATACCGGCGGTGATCTTCTATAACAAGCTGAGCGCCGATAGCGACCGCATCCTGGGCAGCTATGAGGCCTTCGCGGATGAGTTCGCAACCATCCTCAGCCGCCAGTTGGATTCCTGAGCCATGGGCGCGGCGGTTCAACAAAAGTCATCAGGCGGCGGGAGGCGTCGCGGGCGTCGCCGTGGCCGGGCGCAGCCTATGGCCGAAATCAACGTCACGCCGTTTGTGGATGTGATGCTCGTTCTTCTGATCATCTTCATGGTGGCCGCGCCTTTGATGACCGTCGGGGTGCCGGTTGAACTGCCGAAAACAGCTGCGGGCGCGCTGCCGGGGGATGAGGAAGAGCCGCTGACCGTGACCATGACCGCAGGCGGAGACATCCAGATCCAGACCACATCGGTGCCGCGCGCCGAATTGGTGGCCAAGCTGCGCGCCATTGCCGCCGAACGCACGTCCGACCGGATCTTTCTGCGCGCGGACGGGGCGATTGCCTATAGCGAGGTGATGCAGGTGATGGGCGCGCTCAATGCGGGCGGTTTTGCCAACGTGGGCCTTGTGACCGACACGGGCGGCCCGGCGCTGGATGGTGCATCCGCTGGCGCAACCGGCAGCGGCGCGGATCAATAGGCGGGGGCACGGCACGTGCAAACCGGAACAAAGATCTCTCTTGCAGGCCATGGGCTTTTGCTCGGCTGGGCCGCCCTTGGCGGCTGGTTTCAGCCCGAGCCTGCGTCTTTCGAGGTTCAAGAGGTCTCATTGATTTCTGCCGAGGAGTTCGCGCGTCTCAGCCAGCAACGGCAGGCGCCTGAACTGGCGCTGGATGCAAGCGTTCTTGCGCCGCCCGAGGAAAGCGCCGCGCCCGAGGTCTCGGTGCCCCCGGTGCGCCGCCCCGCGCCGGAGGAGGCACCAGAGCGCCCCGCGCCGCCGCCCGAACCGACACCGGATCCGGTTGTGGAGGATGTGCCGGAAGTGGAGCCCGATCCAATCGTGCCGGAGACGCCGCCAGAGGTCGAGCCGCCGGTTGAGACGGCCGTGATCCTGCCGCCCCAGCCCGAAGCGCCGCAACTGCTTCCGGTGGACCGCGTTGCGCCTGTGCCGGTGGCGCCGCCGGAACCCGATGTGGCAGTGGATGATGTCGCGCAGCCCGAAGTGGCACCGGAAGAAGGCGCCAAAGCCCCGCAGGAGGTGCAGGAGGCGACCGCGCCAGAGGCGGCGACGGACCGCATCGTAACAGAGGAAAACCAGGCAGAGGAGCAGGTTGTGACTGCGCCGAGCCGATCCGTGCGCCCGCAAAGCCGTCCGCAGCGGCAAGTCGCAGAAGCGCCAGAGCAGCCGGCCCCCGCGCCAGATGCACCGGTCGAGCGGTCTGCGGTCGAGGATGCTTTGGCTGCGGCTTTGGCCGGAGGCGCTGATGTGGAGGCACCAGAGCCTGCTGGACCACCGCTCACCAGCGGTGAAAAGGACGCTCTGCGGGTTGCGGTCTCGCAATGCTGGAACGTTGGCTCGCTCTCGTCTGATGCGCTGCGCACCACGGTAGTGGTTGGCGTGAGCCTGGCGCAGGACGGAAAGCCAGACACGGGCTCGATCCGGATGCTGTCGAGCACCGGCGGCTCTGCGGCGGCGGCAAAACAGGCTTATGAGGCGGCCCGGCGGGCAATAATCCGCTGCGGTTCACGAGGATTTCAACTTCCCCCTGATAAATACGCGCATTGGCGTGATATTGAGATGACATTCAATCCCGAAAGGATGCGGATCAAATGAGGACCTATCTGGCACGCCTGGCTTTTTATGGGCTGACCCTGTGCGCTGTGGCCCTGGTGGCGGCAGGCCCGGGGGCGGCGCAAAGCACGGGACCGCTCAGGATCGAGATCGATCAGGGCGTGATCGAACCTTTGCCCTATGCGGTGCCTGACTTCATCCCGGATACGGCGGCAGCGGCAGAGTATGCGTCGCTGATTGCGCGGGTGGTTGCGGCGGACCTCAGCGGCACGGGCCTGTTTCGCGAAGTACCGGCATCCGCGCATATTTCCAAGATTACCGGCTTTGACGATCCGGTAAAGTTTGCAGACTGGAAGGCGGTGAATGCCCAGGCGCTGATTGCCGGGGCTGTCAGCGTCAATGGGCGGCAGCTGACCGTTCGGTTCCGCGCCTATGATGTCTTTGCAGAAAACGAGCTGGGCGGCGGTTTGCAGTTTTCCGGCACCACCGACGGCTGGCGGCGCATGGCGCATAAGGTGGCCGATGCGGTCTACAGCCGGATCACCGGCGAAGGCGGCTACTTCGACAGCCGGGTGGTCTTTGTCTCGGAAACCGGCCCAAAGAACGAGCGGCGCAAGCGGCTGGCGATCATGGATTATGATGGCGCCAATGTGCAGTACCTGACCAACAGCGATGCCATTGTGCTGGCGCCGCGGTTTTCGCCCACAGGCGACCGGGTGCTTTATACCAGCTATGAGACCGGCTTTCCGCAGATCCACGTGCTGGATGTGGGAAAGGTCCAGCGCCGGATCCTGTCGACGGATGATGGGATCATGAGCTTTGCGCCGCGGTTCTCGCCCGATGGGCGCACGGTGGTCTATTCCCAGTCGCAAGGCGGCAATACGGATCTTTTTACGATGGATATCGCCAGCGGCCAGCGCGCGCGCCTGACCACGGCCCCTTCGATCGAGACTGCGCCCTCGTTCTCTCCCGACGGCAGTCAGATCGTCTTTGAGAGCGACCGCTCTGGTGCGCCGCAGCTCTATGTGATGCCTGCCTCGGGCGGCGCGGCCAAGCGGATCAGCTTTGGCTCCGGGCGCTATGGCACCCCGGTGTGGTCGCCGCGCGGGGATCTCATCGCCTTTACCAAGCAGAACAAAGGCCGCTTCCATATTGGCGTCATGCGCACCGATGGCAGCGAAGAACGCCTTTTGACCGCCTCCTTCCTTGATGAGGGGCCAACCTGGTCTCCCAATGGCCGGGTGATCATGTTCACCCGCGAAACCCAAGGGGCGAGCGGGCGGGCACTGCTCTATTCGGTGGATATTTCGGGGCGAAACCTCAAGCCGGTGCGCACGCCTGATGGCGCGTCCGATCCGGCCTGGTCGCCGTTGCAAAACTAGGCAGGCACCAGTAAGACAACGCAATTTGGGCATAAATACCGGCATGGTCGCCTGACCCAACATATGGTAGGTTGCCAGCAAGAAATGCAAAGGGGTAGGGAATTACTATGAGCGGACTGAAAATTGCACTTGTGATGGCCGCAGCCCTTGGGCTGGGTGCATGCAGCAACGCGGCCTGGGACGATACACGCTTTGGCGGCAGCGGTGCGGGCGCCGGGGCGGCCGGATCGGTCTCGGATCCCACAAGCCCTGCCTATTTCCAGCAGGCCATCGGTGACCGGGTGCTGTTCGCGGTGGATCAATCGACCCTCTCGCCCGAAGCAGAGGCAACCCTGCAAGGGCAGGCTCAGTGGCTGTTGTCCAATACCGATTACAACGTCACCATTCAGGGCCACGCTGATGAGCAGGGCACCCGTGAATACAACCTTGCCCTCGGTGCGCGCCGTGCCAATGCCGCGCGTGAATTCTTGATCTCGCAAGGGGTCGCGGGAAACCGCATCCAGGTCGTCAGCTTTGGCAAGGAACGCCCGCTTGAGATCTGCTCGGCCGAAAGCTGCTATGCTAAGAACCGCCGCGCGGTAACTGTGCTGGCGAGTGGTTTGACGGGGTAATCCAATGCGATCGATCCGTGCCCTTCTGACCGCCTCTGTGACCATTGCTGCGCTTTGTGCTCCACTGCCGGTGCTGGCGCAGGATCAGCAGACCTTGGCCGATATCCGGCAGGAGCTGACCGTGCTGCACGTGGAGGTCCAGCGCCTCAACCGTGAACTTTCGACAACAGGCGCGCCCTCGACCAACCTGGCGGGAACATCCGTGCTGGACCGGGTTACGGCGATCGAGATGGAGCTGCAGCGGCTGACGGCGCAGACCGAACAGCTGGAATACCGGATCAACCGGATCGTGGCGGATGGCACCAACCGGATCGGAGATCTGGAATTCCGTCTGGTTGAACTGGAAGGCGGGGACATCTCGGCCCTGGGAGAAACCACGACCCTTGGCGGAGACGTCGAAGGCGGCAGCCCTCAGACCTCAGCGACCCAGACCGGTCCGACCGAAGAACTGGCCGTTGGCGAGCGCGCGGATTTCGATGCGGCCAAGGCCGCACTGGAAAGCGGCAGTTATCAGGAGGCTGCCGATAAATTTGCAGCCTTCAACGCCGCCTATCCGGGTAGCCCTCTGGCGGCCAAGGCCGATTTCCACCGCGGCAAAGCGATGGACGGGCTCGGCGATACGCGTGAGGCGGCGCGCGCCTATCTTGCGTCTTTCACGGGTGATGCGGTTGGCCCGATGGCGCCTGAAGCCTTGTTCGAACTGGGTGCGGCCCTCGGGCGATTGGAGCAGGTTGATCAGGCCTGCATCACCTTGTCTGAAGTCGGCGCGCGTTTTGCGGGCAATGACACCGTTGCCAAGGCCGAAGCCGAGATGGCGCGGCTGGGCTGTTCTTGACGAAAAGCACTGTCGATATTCTGAACCGGCTGGAGGCCGAACTCCCGTCGCCCTTGCCAAAACGGATTGGGGTGGCGGTGTCAGGCGGCAGCGACTCGGTCGCGTTGCTGCATCTGCTGCATCAGCGCCTTTCTCCTGAGGGGGTCGAGATCTGCGTCGTGACGGTTGATCATGGTTTGCGCGCGGCCTCTGCATCCGAGGCACGGCAGGTGGCAGATCTGGCGCAGGGCCTTGGTCTTCCCCATGACATTCTCAAATGGGAAGAAGGACCAAACGGTGGCAATTTGCAAGATCAGGCGCGGCAGGCGCGCTATGCTTTGATGGCGGATTGGGCGTGCGAAAGGGGCATTGCCTGGCTGGCGCTTGGGCATACGGCGGATGATCAGGCCGAAACCGTCCTGATGCGGTTGATGCGCGCCTCGGGTGTTGATGGTTTGTCGGCCATGTCCTCGGTACGGAATGTGGATGGCGTGACGCTTTGGCGTCCACTACTGTCCGTGCGCAGGGCGGAGTTGCGCGATTTTCTGCGCAGCATTGGGGGGACTTGGATCGAAGATCCCTCGAACGAGGATCAGCGATTCGAGCGCGTGCGTGTGCGCAGGGCGCTGGACCAACTTCAGGATCTGGGCCTGACCACCGAAGCGCTGACCACGGTGGCCTCGAATATGGCGCAGGCGCGACAAGCCCTTGAATACACAACAAAAGTCGCAGCGGCAGACCTCGCCGAGGTGCGCGCCGGGGCAATTGCCATCGACCGGGCCGGTTTTGCAGCTTTACCGGATGACATTGCCTATCGATTGGTCTTGGCGGGCATAAAGTGGACGGCGGATGCAAATTATCCGCCGCGCCGGGCGCCGATGCTGGCGGCGCTCTCCGCGCTGCGAGAGGGGCGCGGGACTACCTTGGGCGGGGCAAGGCTGCTCTGTCAGCGGGGGTGTATCTGGATTTGCCGCGAAGCCCGCGCGATTGCACAAACGCGCACGGCGCCGGGCGCCATCTGGGATCGGCGGTGGCGCATTCTTTTCAAAGAATCAAAAGATTGCGACGTGCGCGCCCTTGGGAAAGACGGACTTCGCCTTTGCCCGGACTGGCGTCAAACGGGGCTTCCTGCACCGGTTTTGGAGGTCACTCCGGCCCTGTGGAGTGGCTCTGAACTGATTGCCGCGCCGGTGGCGGGCCATGCAAATGGATGTGAGGCAGAGCTTGTTCTCGGCAAAGAAGAGTTCCATGCATCCTTTTTATCGCATTGAACCTGACTGAATGTTCCCTATTTTAGGCTCAACGCAGGCGGCCCGCGCGCCGTCTGGAACATTGGGAGACTTTCCTTGGGAAATGCACGCAATATCGCCTTCTGGGTTGTTCTGTTTCTGCTGATCCTCGCGCTGTTCAACCTGTTCAGCGGATCCGGCAGCACCATGCAGAGCCGTGAGCGCACCTATTCCGACTTCGTGTCTGCCGTAGAGGCTGGTCAGGTCAGCACTGTGACGCTCGACGGGGAGCAGGTTCGCTTTACCACCTCGGATGGGCAGAGCTATGTCACCATCAAGCCGGGGGACGCCGAAGTCACCTCGATGCTGATTGAGAACAATATTCCGGTTCGGGCCGAAAAGCAGGAGCAGTCGGGTTTTCAGTCCTTCCTGATCACCCTCTTGCCGTTCCTGTTGCTGATCGGCGTCTGGGTCTATTTCATGAACCGCATGCAGGGCGGCGGCAAAGGCGGCGCCATGGGCTTTGGCAAGTCCAAGGCCAAGATGCTGACCGAAAAGCATGGCCGCGTCACCTTTGACGATGTTGCCGGTATCGACGAGGCCAAGGAAGAACTGGAAGAGATCGTGGAATTCCTGCGTAACCCGCAGAAATTCTCGCGCCTCGGCGGCAAGATCCCCAAGGGTGCGCTGCTGGTGGGCCCTCCGGGCACCGGTAAGACGCTGCTGGCTCGTGCCATTGCGGGCGAGGCGGGCGTGCCCTTCTTTACCATCTCCGGTTCGGATTTCGTTGAGATGTTCGTCGGTGTCGGTGCCTCCCGTGTGCGTGACATGTTCGAGCAGGCCAAGAAGAACGCGCCCTGTATCGTCTTCATCGACGAGATCGACGCCGTGGGCCGCCATCGTGGCGCCGGTTATGGCGGTGGCAATGATGAGCGCGAGCAGACGCTGAACCAGCTGCTGGTTGAAATGGATGGGTTCGAGGCGAATGAGGGCGTGATCATCCTAGCCGCCACCAACCGCCGTGATGTTCTGGACCCCGCGTTGCTGCGTCCGGGTCGCTTTGACCGCAACGTCACCGTCGGAAACCCCGACATCAAGGGCCGCGAAAAGATCCTGGGTGTTCATGCGCGCAAAACCTCGCTTGGCCCCGATGTGGACCTGCGCATCATCGCACGTGGCACGCCCGGCTTTTCCGGTGCGGATCTGGCGAACCTGGTGAACGAGGCCGCCCTGATGGCCGCCCGCGTTGGCCGCCGCTTTGTCACCATGGAAGACTTTGAAAACGCCAAGGACAAGGTGATGATGGGGGCTGAGCGCCGCTCGATGGTGCTGACGGCGGATCAGAAGGAAAAGACTGCCTATCACGAAGCCGGTCACGCGGTGGTGGGCCTCAAACTGCCCGAGTGCGATCCGGTCTACAAGGCCACGATCATTCCGCGCGGTGGCGCACTTGGCATGGTGGTGAGCTTGCCAGAGATGGACCGCCTCAACTGGCACAAGGACGAATGCGAGCAAAAGCTGGCGATGACCATGGCCGGTAAGGCCGCCGAGATCATCAAGTATGGCGAGAACCATGTGTCGAACGGTCCGGCCGGCGATATCCAGCAGGCCAGCCAGTTGGCGCGGGCCATGGTTATGCGCTGGGGCATGTCCGACAAGGTCGGCAATATCGACTACGCCGAAGCCCATGAAGGCTACAGCGGCAATACTGCAGGCTTTTCGGTCTCGGCCCACACCAAGGAGTTGATTGAGGATGAGGTGCGCTCCTTCATCCAGAACGGCTACGAGCGGGCCTATAAGATCCTGACCGACCATCACGATGAGTGGGAGCGTCTGGCACAGGGCCTTCTGGAGTATGAAACGCTGACTGGAGATGAGATCAAGCGCGTCATGAATGGCGAGCCGCCGCAGTCTGGTCAGGACGAAGGTGATGACGCCGATAAGGGCAGCGCTTCGATCACCTCGGTGCCCAAGGCCAAGCCTAAGAAAACGCCGCCCGAAGGGGGCATGGAGCCTGAACCTTCTGCTTGAACCAATCATGGAATGGGGCCCGGTCATCGACCGGGCCTTTTCTTTTCAACCTAGAACCAATGCTATCGGCAGGGGATGGCGCGGGGGGCGCCGGGCAGCTGTGCTGCCCGGCGCCCCCCGCGCCCGGATCGGATCGCTTTGCGATCCGACCGCTCTCTTTCGAGACCCTCCTCAAACGTCTGGAAGTTCCGCTTTTTGCCTGTATGGTCGCCGGACCATCAGCTGTGGTCAGGCTGCCTGACCCGCAGGAAGTTCATTTTCAGGAGCATCAGAATGCCCGTATTGCGCAAAACCAAATATGTAGGGGAAATCACCTGGATGGGTGCGGTTCCGGCAGGAGACGATCTTTCGGCCATGCAGCGTGATGCCCTGGATCTCGGCTTTCACGGCATCAGCGGAGAGCGACACGAGGGCGCGGTGCGAGCTTCCTGCGTGCGGGTAAAGAACCTCTATCCGCAAGGAACGGAAATCCGCAATGTCCGCCAGCTTACGATCCTCTCGGAAGAAGAGCTTGCTCTGATTGCTGCCGACATGGGGCTGGAGCGGATCGACCCCGCCCGCCTCGGCGCTACGCTGGTTCTGCGGGGCATCCCCGATTTCACTTTCATCCCTCCGAACACGCGCCTGCAGGGGCCGGATGGCACCACGCTAACTGTCGACATGGAGAACCGCCCCTGCGTCCTGCCGGGCCGTGAGATCGAAAAGGACCACACCGGTTATGGGGCCAAGTTCAAACCGGCCGCCAAGAACCGACGGGGAATCACTGCTTGGGTCGAGCGCCCAGGCCGCCTCTCTCTTGGTGATCAACTGGCGGTTTTTGTGCCCGATCAGCGTGCCTGGGCGCCTTGAGGCGCGCATCAAAGGAAAAAAAGCGTTCCTTTCGGGCACCGAGGGTTCCGATCGAAAGCAGCCTACGCCGCTTCAAGGCGTGATAATGTCGGAAAACACGCGCGCGAATTGCCGCAGTCTGGCTAAGTCTTGATCAACCCCGGCTGCGCTGCCGGTCAACGGATCAAACAGGTCAGGAACCCGGCCATGAGCTACAAGAGTGATATCGAAATCGCCCGCGAGGCAAAGAAGCGCCCGATTCAGGAGATTGGTGCCAAACTGGGCATGTCCCATGACGATCTGCTGCCCTATGGCCATGACAAGGCAAAGGTGAGCCAGCCTTTTATCGACTCCGTTCAAGGCAAGGAAAACGGCAAGCTGATCCTGGTGACCGCGATCAACCCAACCCCGGCGGGCGAGGGCAAGACCACCACCACCGTCGGTCTGGGCGATGGCCTGAACCGCATCGGCAAGAACGCGATGATCTGCATCCGCGAGGCGTCCTTGGGTCCGAACTTCGGCATGAAGGGCGGCGCCGCGGGGGGCGGTTATGCGCAGGTGGTGCCGATGGAGGATATGAACCTCCACTTTACCGGCGACTTCCACGCCATCACCTCGGCTCATTCCTTGCTGAGCGCCATGCTGGACAACCATATCTACTGGGGCAACGAGCAGGATATCGACATCCGCCGTGTGCAATGGCGCCGGGTCGTGGATATGAACGACCGGGCCCTGCGCCAGATCAACGTCTCGCTCGGCGGGGTTGCAAACGGCTTCCCGCGCGAGGGCGGCTTTGACATCACCGTGGCCTCTGAAGTCATGGCGATCCTGTGCCTGGCCAAGGATCTCAAAGATCTTGAGCAGCGTCTGGGCGATATGATCGTGGCCTACCGCCGCGACCGCAGCCCGGTTTTCTGCCGCGATATCAAGGCCGAAGGCGCGATGGCGGTACTCCTCAAGGATGCGATGCAGCCGAACCTGGTGCAGACGCTCGAGAACAACCCGGCCTTTGTGCACGGCGGCCCCTTTGCCAATATCGCCCATGGCTGCAACTCGGTCATTGCGACGCAAACCGCGCTTACAGTCGCCGACTATGTGGTGACAGAGGCCGGGTTTGGCGCGGACCTTGGCGCCGAGAAGTTCATGAACATCAAATGCCGCAAGGCTGGTCTTGCCCCCGACTGTGTCGTGCTGGTGGCCACCGTGCGCGCCATGAAGATGAACGGCGGCGTCGCCAAGGCCGATCTGGGTGCGGAAAACGTCGAGGCGGTGATGGAAGGCTGCGCCAACCTTGGCCGCCATATCGGCAATCTCAAATCCTTTGGCGTGCCGGTGGTGGTCGCGATCAACCATTTTGTAACCGACACCGAGGCCGAGATCCAGGCGGTCAAGGACTACGTTGAAACGCAAGGCTCCGAAGCGATCCTGTCGCGGCATTGGGAGCTGGGCTCGGAAGGCTCCGAAGCGCTGGCCCGCCGTGTGGCGGAAATCGCCGACAGCGGCGTCAGCCAGTTCGCGCCGCTTTACCGCGACGAGTTGACCCTCTTTGAAAAGATCGAGCGGATCGCCAAGGGCATCTACCGCGCCGATGAGGTTCTGGCGGACAAGAAAATCCGCGATCAGCTGAAGCTCTGGGAAGATCAGGGATACGGGCATCTGCCGGTCTGCATGGCGAAAACCCAGTACAGCTTCTCCACCGATCCGAACCTGCGCGGTGCGCCCACGGGCCATTCGGTGCCGGTGCGCGAGGTGCGCCTGTCGGCAGGGGCCGGTTTCGTAGTGGTCGTGTGCGGTGAGATCATGACCATGCCGGGCCTGCCACGGGTGCCTGCGGCGGAAAACATCCATCTGAACGCCGAAGGGCAGATCGAAGGCTTGTTCTAAGGCGAAATTTGCGCAATCTGCGGCTCGGAAGGGGTTCCGGGCCGCATCGCGTTTCGGCGCACCACGACATGAGACCCGCAAGAAGAGGATTTTGGCAGATGGCAGCGACACTCATCGACGGCAAGGCTTTTGCGGCCACGGTGCGCGCAAAGGTGGCGGACCATGTGGCGCGCCTGAAAAACGACAATGGCATCACGCCCGGTCTGGCAGTGATCCTGGTGGGCGAGGACCCGGCCAGCGAGGTCTATGTGGCCGCCAAACACCGGCAGACGGTCGAGGTCGGCATGGCCTCTTTCGAGCATAGATTGCCCGCCGATGTCTCTGAGGCGGATCTCTTTGCGCTGATAGACCAGCTCAATGCAGATCCAACCGTGCATGGGATCCTCTGTCAGTTCCCGGTGCCGGATCACCTGGACGAGCGCGCCGTGGTGGCCCGCATCGACCCGTCCAAAGACGTGGATGGCTTGAGCGTTGTCAACGCGGGCCTTTTGGCGAGCGGTGAAAAGGGGCTTGTCTCCTGCACGCCGCTGGGCTGTCTGATGCTGTTGCGCGATCAGGTCGGCGATATGACGGGCCTCAATGCGGTTGTGATCGGCCGTTCGAACCTTTTTGGCAAGCCTATGGCGCAGCTTCTTTTGCAGGAGAACTGCACTGTGACCATTGCCCATTCGCGCACCCGCGATCTGCCCGAGGTCTGTGCCCGCGCCGATATTCTGGTCGCCGCCGTGGGGCGCTCGGAAATGGTGCAGGCTGACTGGGTTAAACCCGGTGCCACGGTCATTGACGTCGGCATCACCCGCGTGCCGCACCCGGAAAAACCTGGCAAGACCAAGCTTTTGGGGGACGTGAACTTCGCCCCGGTGTCCGAGGTTGCAGGGGCGATCACCCCGGTGCCGGGGGGCGTTGGGCCCATGACCATCGCTTGTCTTTTGGCCAATACGCTGACCGCCTGCTGCCGCGCCCATGGGCTTGCAGAACCCGAAGGGCTGACGGCCTGATCCTGTATCCTGCGTTCACAGCTGACTGCATCCGTTCAGGGTCTTTGAGAGACCGCGTCAGCGCGGCATGGGGCAGGGAATAGGTGTGGGGCCGGTCAGGATCGCCAAAGCCTGAGGCTGCATCAGCCCTGCGAGTGCCGGATCCCTGCTGCGCAGACCGCCCGTGTAGGTGCCAAAGGCGGGCAGGATCAGCCGTATGTGATCGACAAGAAAAGCGGGCCGGGATCTGCCCCGGCTGAGGCGTGCCTTTGGGTGGTAGTGGCCAGAGACCTCTCCCGGCGTTGCATCGACGCGGGCTATATGGCGAAAGGTGAGGGGGCCGATGGTGATCTCATCGCAGCTTTGCCCGCCAAAGCTGGTTGTGCCCGGATCATGGTTGCCCTCGATCCAGATCCATTTTCGGGCCGCTACCATCTGGCGCAGGTCGTCGGCTTCGCTCGCGGGCAGGGCCTTGGCGGCGGCCAGATCGTCGAAACTGTCACCCAGGCACAGCACGGTATCTGGCGAATATTGCTTGATCAGGGCAGAAAGCCTGTTCAGCGTATCGCGCACCTCGTAGGGCGGTAGGGCTGCGCCACCGCGCCTCAGGTGGCGTTCCGATTTGCCCAGGTGCAGGTCCGAGACGCACAAAAGCCGCTCATCGGCCCACCAAAGGGCACCGCTGCCAAGGGCGGTCAGCCGGGTGCCTGCAAGGGTGAAGTCATAGCCGCTCATGCGCGTCTGATCGTCGGTTTTGGACCCGGCTGCAAGTCTCATTGCGCGAGGGTTTCAAGGCCGGAAGCGCGCATCAACTCGGCCGCTTCCTGCTGGACCAGCTTTTCTGCGCCCGCGCCCTGAACCGGCACCTTGCCCATCTCAAGAAGCAATGGAGCGGCCAGCGGGCTGATACGGCCAAGGCGGCGCAGGCTGACGCGGCCCCGGATGCGCTCGATCATCTCTTCGATGCGGGCGAAATCCACCAGCCCGCTCAGCGCTTCGTCGCGGGTGATGTCCAGCAGGAGATGGTCCGGGTCATATTTGCGCAAGGTGTCATAGAGGATATCCGAAGAAAACGTCGCCTGCCGCCCGGATTTGCGGCTGCCGGGCGTGTTGCGCTCGATGAGGCCTGCAATGGTGGCCGAGGCGCGAAAGGCGCGCTTCATCACGGCGTTTCCGGCCAGCCAGCGCTCAAGCCCGTCGCGCAGGGCGTTCCCGTCGAGCAGCGGTGCAGGATCAGTGAGTTCTGACAGGCCCCAGATCAAGGTAGCATAGTCGGTCGCGACAAATCCGAGCGGATCAAGGCCCAGCTCCTCCATCCGTTTGGTCACCAGAAGGCCCAGCGTTTGCTGCGCGTTGCGCCCGGCAAACCCATAGAGGCAGGCGTGTTCACGCCCCTGATGCGGGAAGGTTTCGATCAGCATCTGGCCCGCGCGCGGCAGCTCTGACACTTTGCGCTGCAGGGTCAGCCAATCGGCCGTATGTGCAGGCAGGTTTGGCCATGCATCCTGCGCCAAAAGGTCGAGAATGCCCTGGCTCAGTTGCGTGGAGGTGGCGAATTTGGTGCCAGAAAAGACGGCGATCTTGGGTTTGCGTCCGCGGTCACGGCTGACTTCGACGGTCATTTCGCGCAAGGACTCATAGCGCACGATCTGCCCGCCAATGAGGAAGGTGTCCCCAGGCGTCAGAGTGGCGGCAAAGGCCTCTTCAACCTCGCCCAAAGGCTTGCCGCCCCGGCTGCGCTTCATGCGCACTTTCAGAAGGTCGGCGTCCTGAATGGTGCCGATGTTCATGCGGATGCGCGCGGCAGAGCGGGGATCGCGCAGCTGCCACAAGCCGTCAGGGCGTTGCAGCAGCCGCTGCCACTGGTCATAGGCGCGCAGAGCATAGCCACCGGTTGCGCAAAAATCGAGGCAGGCGTCGAACGCGGCCCGGGAAAGGTGCGAATAGGCGCCGACGCTTGTGACCTCGGCAAAAAGCGTATCGGCGTCAAACGGCCCGGAGCAGGCGCGGATCAGGATATGCTGACATAAGACATCGCGCGGCCCCGGTGGGCGCGGATCGCCATCAAGCCGCCCTTGCTTCACTGCTTCAAGCGCGGCCTGACACTCCACGACCTCGAACCGGTTGGCAGGCACCAGCAGCGCCTTTGACGGGGCGTTGTAGCGATGGTTGGCCCGCCCGATGCGCTGCACCAGACGTTTGACGTTCTTGGGCGCGCCGATCTGGATCACAAGGTCGACATTGCCCCAGTCGATGCCTAGGTCGAGAGAGCCCGTGCAGACCACTGCGCGCAACTCATTTGCAACCATCGCCGCCTCGACCCGCTCGCGCTGCTCCCGGTCGAGCGAGCCATGATGGATGGCGATGGGCAGGCCTTCCTCATTCGCGAGCCATAGGTTGTGAAAGAAGATCTCGGCCTGGGCGCGGGTGTTGTGAAAGATCAGCGTGGTCTGATGAGCGCGGATCTGGTCCAGAACAGCGGGTATGGAATAGGCCGCGCCACCGCCCGCCCAGGGGGGCGCCTCTTCGGTTTGCAGCATGGCAATGTCGGGGGCAGGGCCGGGGTCGGCCTGCACGATATGGCAAGGGTCGGGATATCGGGCGAGGTACCGAGCAATCTGTTCGGGATCATCCACGGTGGCCGAGAGACCCACCCGCCGCAAATCGGGGCAGAGGCTTTGCAGCCGGGAGAGCGCCAGCATCAGTTGATCGCCGCGCTTGCTTTCGGCGAGGGCATGGATTTCGTCGATGACAATGCGTTTGAGGCCCTGGAAGGTGCGCGCGGCATCCTCGTAAGACACCATCAGGGCCAGGCTTTCCGGTGTGGTCAGCAGGATGTGAGGCGGATCTGTGCGCTGGCGTTTGCGGCGTGATTGAGGCGTGTCGCCGGTGCGGTCGTCGATACGGATCGGCAGGCCCATCTCGGCTACGGGTCCGGTGAGGTTGCGCTTGATATCGGCGGCCAGCGCCTTCAGTGGAGAGACATAAAGCGTGTGCAATCCCTTGTGATCGTCTGCCGCAAGTTCGGCCAGAGTGGGCAGGAAGCCGGCCATCGTCTTGCCGCCTCCGGTCGGTGCGATGAGCAGTGTCGCTGGCTCCCGCGCGCGTGCCAGCATCTCCCTCTGGTGGGGATGGATCGTCCAGCTGCGGTCCTGGAACCAGCCGGAAATCTGGGGCGGAAGGAAGGTCATGGTCCGAGCTTAGAAAGAAACCTGATTCCAAGGAAAATTCTTTTGCGTTTGTCCGACGGATCCGCGCCTTTGCAACGTGTGATGATTGAAGAGGTTTTCAAGACTGGAGAAAGAAGATGAGTACGCTTCGCACCTGGGCCACCCCGCTGACAATCGGGAGTTTTCTGCTGATGGCCGTGACGGGCCTCTTGATGTTCTTTCATCTGGACGGCACCTTGAACAAGGTGGCGCATGAATGGGCGGGCTGGATCATGGTCGCGGGCGTTCTGGCCCATGTTGTGCTGAATTGGCGGGCCTTTTCGATCTATTTCAAACGTCCGGTCGCAGTGACGATCATGGCGGTGTCCGCTGTTGTTCTGGCCGGGTCCTTCGTACCGGCCTCTGGAGGTGGCAACCCGGTCAGGCCGGTGATGATGGCCATTTCGCAGGCCACGGTCGGAGCCGTGATCGAGTTGAGCGGAGTGCCGCAGCAAGAGGCGCTGTCACGCCTGAGTGCCGCTGGATACGATGCGGAGGTTGATACGCCGTTGCCCAGGCTGACCGGCGGTAACAGGGAAAAGGAAATGGCAATCCTGTCGCTGCTTTTCCAAGGCTGAGATCGGGGCCGAAAGGCCCCTATTTCACGATGGCCTCGTCCTTGACGAACATATTGGCCCAGGCCCGGTCAATCAGTTCGGGGCTCATCTGGTAGGGAATGCCTTCAAAGTCGCAGATCGCCATCATCTGATCGATCAAAAAGACCGGCTGGTAGTTGGCATAGACGTTGTTGATGGTCGGATATTTCGTCTTCAGAAGGTGCACCAGCGTCGCCTCGTCCAGTGGCACGCCTTTCTTGCGGGCCACAAGGGCAAAGATCTTGAGGAAGTTTTCCTGATCCGGCCCGTCGATTTTGATCTTGAAGAAAATCCGGCGCAGGGCGGCCTGATCGAAGATTTCATTTGGGTGGAAGTTGGTGGAGAAGATCACCAACGTATCGAATGGAACCTCGAATTTTTCGCCCGATTGCAAGGCCAGGATATCGCGGCCCTCTTCCAGTGGCACGATCCAGCGGTTGACCAGCGCCTGGGGCGGTTCTGCCTGACGGCCAAGGTCGTCGACGATGAAGATGCCGCCGGTAGATTTCAGCTGCAATGGCGCCTGGTAGGTGCGTGCCGTCGGGTTGTAGACCAGGTCCAGCATCGACAGGGACAGCTCCCCGCCTGTTACCACGGTGGGTCGTTCGCATTTCACATAACGGGTGTCAAAGCGGCGCGGGCGGCGCAGGGCGTTGGGATCCTCTGCCTCTTCGGGGGCCGCTGTGTGCACGATGGGGTCATAGACCGTGATCACCTGACCAGCATATTCGATGGCGCGCGGCACATAGACACAATCGCCAAGCGCATCGCGAATCCCGTTGGAGATTGAAGACTTCCCGTTGCCGGGCGGGCCATACATCAGGATCGAGCGGCCTGCACTGACGGCGGGGCCAAGATGGTCGAGCAGGCTGTCGGGCAGGATCAGGTGGCCCATGGCGTCGGTCAACTGCTGGCGCGTTACCATGATGTTGCGGATGGACTGACGCTCGACCTGTTCGCGGTAGACATCCAGCGGCACCGGCATGGCGCCGTAGTATTCCGACTGACTAAGCGCATCGAGGGCACGTGCGCGTCCGGCATCGGTCAGTTGATAACCCATTTCATTGCCGCTGTTGGCATTCAGCGTACCGGTGGCCTCCAGCAGTTTTTGTTCGCGGGCCATGTCTACCAGTTCCTGCGTCACCGGGATCGGCAGGCAGATGGCGGCTGCAATGTCGCTGACAAGGTCGGCATTCTTGCGAAACATCGTCTTCAGCAGGATATCCCGCATCATCACGATGGGAAGCTGCATCTGGGCAAGCCCGCGCGGCGCGGGCGGCGCCACGACGGCGCTGGTCTGCATGTTCATATCACGGCCTGTCTGTTCAACCTGCTCCCCTGAAGGCGGCCTTGTGGGGGGAGGGCCCACGCAGCCCCGCCATCAGGGGATCCACTCCTGATGATCAGTCTACGCCTCACTGTGGCAAGAGAACGGCAAGGCTGGTGCATTTCCGGGAAAACGTGTCCTGGAGAGGCGGCCTTTTCCGCGGTATTTTAGCAAAGAGCCCGGTTCAGCCCGCAGCCGGGCTGCCCAGAAGCGCGCCCAGAATGAGATAGATTGAAAGCGTCGCCCCAAGACAGAGGCCCATCGGAAACTTGCTGCCCACGCTCCAACTGAGCCAGTCTGGGGCGAGTCTTCTGAGGGGCGAATACTTTGCCAGCCTGTGGGTCACAAAGCCGGCCAGAAGGTTGGCCGAAAAGATCATCATCAGCGCGGGCAAATCCGCAAAGGCCACGAGGGGCGCAGCGGCGCCGGCAAACTTGGCGTCCCCAGCCCCGATCATCCCGGCGGAATAGAACAGAAAACCAAAAGCAATGCCGATAGGAAGATGTAACAGCTGCCAGCCGTAATCGGCCCAGGTCGGCATCACGAAAAGCCCCACCACAATGTAGACCAGCCCAAGGCTGTCATTGATACAGTTGGGAATACGCATTCCGCGAAGGTCCGTCAGAGCCGCCGCATAGCAGAGCGGTAGCACGAAGGGCAGAAACCACAGGGCTACATGGGCCGGAATGGCCAGGTGCAACATGGATCAGATCAGCCGTTTTCAAGCGCCGCGAGCGCCCGCGCAGCGGCTTCGAAATGCTGTGGATGCGTTGAAAGTGCTTCCCGCAGGAGATTCTCCCCGGTCTTCACGTCGCCCTGTTTTACCGCCGATAAGGCCATGGTGTGCAAAAGCTGCGCGCGCTCGGTCTGATCCAGTGGGATCACCGGCAGCGTGTAGTTGCGTTGTGCGCCGCGCGCCAGAACGAGATTGTTCTTGGCGGTGAAAAGAGTCGGATCCTGGCGGATCGCGTCGCTGAACAGACGCTCGGCTTCGGCGAATTGGCCGCGAGAAAGCTTGGAATAGCCCCAGTTGTTCATCACTTTGGCGGGCTGCGTTGTGAGCCCCGTGGCAATCTCGTAGAAGCTGTCGGCGCGTTTCCATTCCTTGTTGGCATCCGCGACCATCGCTTCCAACCGGTAGCGGCGATAGGTTTCATGTGTGGGGGGAACCGAATCCAGCGCATCTTCGGCACCTTTCCAGTCACCGACGCGGATCAGCGCATCTGCCAGGGAGATCTTGTCTTCGACCGTGGCCTCGGTGTGGGTTGCGACTTTCTTCCAGGCGCCTGCGGCTTCGGTATTGCGTTTTGCCCGGATCAGCGAAATGGCAAGGCCGCGCTGAAAATCGACGCGATCAGGCGAGGATTTCAGGGATTTCTGGAAATAGCTCACCGCCTCGTTCGGGTCAGCCACGCTGAGCATGACCTCATTGAGGTTATGCGCATCCACGACATTGACCTCTTCAAAGGCTCGCTCGACGGTTTCCTTGCCATCCGGTTTGGCGCAGGCTGACAGGGCAAGAACGCCCATAAGCCCTGTAGTCACAAGAATAAACTGGCGCATTTTATGCGTCCTTTTGCTGCTCTGCCCTTGCGGATTTGATGGCCAGCCTAAGGATTTCTTTCGATCCGATAACTGCCGCCGCCTTGCCGCATCAATGTGAAGTCGCTTCGACTTTCGTTTTGCAGATCACTATGCGCGGATTTTTCAAGCTTTTCGAGGGCTCGGCGCAAATTATCCCGGATTGCGTCACTTTCGCCATTGTCGAGCGCATAGGCACGTCGCAGAATTTGCGCAGCTTCTGGCGTTTTGTCCCGCTCCATCAGGACAACACCAAGGTTGTTCAGCGCCTCTGGCCAGTCAGGGGATGCCTTTGTGGCGCGGCGAAGGAGGTCTTCGGCCTGCCCCAAACGGCCAAGGCCGAGATTTGCAGAGCCCATGCTCGACAACACCTCTGGCGTTAGCCCCTGGTCCAGGGCGGCGCGGTTGAAGGCATCAAGCGCCAGTTCGTATTCGCCTGCATCCATCAGGCGGTGACCGACGATCAAACCATCTTCGGCCTCTTTGCGCAGGTCAACACCGGGCGCCCAGGGGCTGTCTGGCTCTTGTCGGGCGAATTGCGGCGTACAGGAGGCGGAAACAAGTAACGCCACCAGCGCACTGGCGCGGGCGGCGAGACAGAAGGGGCAGGGGCGGCGTTTCGCCACCCTGCGCGGCCTGGTCATGATCAGTTACCCATATTGCCCATATTCGCAATGCCTTCCACCGAAGGTCCGACCAGAATGATCAGGAGCGGCGGCACGGTCAGGCCCATTGTGGCAAGAGTCATTTTCACAGGCAACTTGTTTGCGGCCTCCTCGGCGCGCATTACGCGCTTGTCACGCATTTCGTCCGCATAGACCCTCAGCGCATCCGCGATGGAGGTACCAAAGGACTGCGACTGGATCATGACAGTGACAAAGGAGGAGATATCCTGCACACCGCAGCGTGTCCCCATGTCTCGCAGCACCTTTTGTCGCTCCTTGCCTGCCTTCATTTCATAGGCGACGACTTCAAATTCTTCGGCAAGGGCGGGGTAGGAGGCGTGCAATTCCTTGGCAACACGTACGATTGATTGATCAAGCGATTGTCCGGCCTCGACGCAGACCAGCATCATGTCCAGTGCATCTGGAAACCCTTGAGTGATCTGTTTCTTACGTTCTTCGATGCGCCGGGTGACCCAGTATTTCGGCAACATGTAGCCCGCACCACCCGGGCCAAGAATGCGAATGGCCAGCTGTTGGCTGTCGAATTCGGTGCCGGCGTTCATGACGTAGACAAAGAACAGTCCGGCGCCCAGTCCCAGCAGGCCCAAGGCAAACTGGGCAAAGTGAAAGATGCGCACAGAGTCCTTTGAGGCATAACCGGCCTGGCGCAGCCTAAGCTCCATCGCGGACAGTTCTTCGGCGTTCTGCGGTTCAAGAAAGGAAGCAAATTTCTGAAGCTGCTCGTTTCGGTTGCTTTGGCGCAGGCTTTCTTTTTGTTGCTTGGGCCGCGTTTCCGGGGCCATGTCCTTTTGCAATTTTTTCAGCGGGTCTTCTGGCTGGTTTAACAGCAATGGGATGGCCAGAAGAATCATCAAAAGGCCCAGGATGCCGATGGCCAGAAGCGGGCCGAATGCACCGAACTGGTCTGTCAGAAAACCGTTGATATCGCTCATGATGGACATGGTGCGCTCCTCAGACCTCGATATTGGTGAGCATCTTCATGACAAAGAGGTTCACAGTCAGCATGATCCCCACCACAAAACACGCCGGAATAAACCAGGGGTGATCAAGCACATTGTCGTAGTAGTTGGGATCCCGGACCAGCAGAACGCCCAAGGCAAACAGCGGGAAGCCGGATAGGAACTTGCCCGACCACTGAGCCTCTGCGGTGATGGCTTTGACCTTGCGAAACAGGCGAAAACGGGCGCGGATCACTTTTGCAAGGCCTGCCAGCACCTCTGCCAGATTACCGCCAGACTGCTGCTGGATCGTGACGGCAACCGCCAGAAAGCGCATGTCCTGAAGGTCGAGCCGCTCGGCCATTTCCTTGAGCGCTTCACCGATGTCGCGACCATAGGCGGATTCATCTGCGATCATGCCAAATTCGGATGCCAGCGGATCTTCGATTTCGTTTGAAACGATCTGAATGGCCGACGAAAACGGATGTCCGACCCGCAGGGATCGCACCATCAGCTCAACCGCGTCCGGCAACTGTTCCTCGATCATGGCCATGCGTTTGGTGGCCTTTTTGTTGACCCAGAAAAATACGCCACCCACGCCGATGATGATCGAACCGAGGGCGCGGACGGGCAGCGGGGCAGAGGTGCCAACGCTAAGCGCAATAAAGGCGATGACTGCAACTGCGCCCATGATCAGCATCAGTTGTTGCGGAGTGAACGCGATAGCAGCCTTTTGTGCCCGTTCGGCCAAAAGAGAATAGAGCGGGATTGACTGGGATTTTCCGTGTTGTTTCAGCTCCTTTCGGAGCTTCTCCAGCACTTCTTCGCGGGTGTTGCCCTTTTCCAGCATCTCCAGACGGCGGCTGACCTTGCTGTTGAGGCTGATCGATTTGCCAAAGACGACAAGGTAGATCCCCTCGACCAGCACGATTACGCCGACGAAAATCAGACCGTAAATCAGCGGTTCGATAGGTACCTGCATCCGACTTACTCCATCCGTGTGGGTTCATAGATCGAGGGGGGGAGATCAAACCCCCACAGGCGGAACCGTTCTGAGTAGTGGCTGCGCACACCAGTAGCCGTGAAATGGCCGATGATCTTGTTTTCCGGGGTCAGGCCGACGCGCTGGAAACGGAAGATCTCCTGCATGGAGATCACATCGCCCTCCATGCCGGTGATTTCGGTGATCGAGGTCATCCGCCGCGAGCCGTCCTGCAGGCGCGAGGCCTGCACGATTACGTTCACAGCCGAGGCAATCTGGCTGCGCACGGCCTTGATCGGCATTTCGATCCCTGCCATGGCGATCATGTTCTCAAGGCGCGACACGCCGTCTCGGGCCGAGTTGGCGTGGATTGTCGTCATCGAGCCGTCATGACCAGTGTTCATGGCCTGCAACATGTCGATGACTTCTTCGCCGCGAGTCTCCCCCACGATGATGCGGTCGGGCCGCATCCTGAGTGCGTTCTTGAGACAGTCGCGCGGCGAAACTTCGCCCTTGCCTTCGACGTTTGGCGGGCGGCTTTCCATCCGCCCCACATGGGTCTGCTGCAGTTGAAGTTCCGCGGTGTCTTCGATGGTCAGGATCCGCTCGGAATCATCGATAAAGCTGGACAGAGCGTTGAGCGTTGTGGTTTTACCAGAACCCGTTCCGCCCGAAACGATGATGTTCAAGCGGGTGGATACAGCGGCTTGAAGATAGGCCGCCATTTCTTCGGTGAAGGCGCCGAACTGAACCAGGTCGTCAATGCCCAGTTTGTCTTTTTTGAACTTCCGGATGGAGACCAGCGAGCCATCCACTGCAATGGGCGGCACCATGGCGTTAAAGCGAGAGCCATCCGCCAGGCGGGCGTCCACGTAAGGATTGGATTCGTCAACGCGCCGCCCCACTGCCGAGACGATCTTGTCGATGATCCGCATCAGGTGCTTTTCATCCTTGAACGTCACGTCCGACAGCTGCAACTTGCCTTCGCGTTCCACAAAAATTTGCTGCGGGCCGTTCACCAGAATATCGCTGACGGTTTCGTCCTGCAGCAATGATTCCAACGGGCCAAGGCCGGTGACCTCGTCATAAAGCTCCTTGTTGAGCGTCATGCGGTCTTCGCGATTGAGGGCAATGCCCTTTTCGTCGAGAAGCTCTCCGGTGATTTGCGCGATTTCACCGCGCAACTCTTTCTCGCTGGCCTTGTCCAGAGCGGAGAGGTTCAGGTTATCCAGCAACTCGCGGTGCAGCTGGACCTTGATTTCTCCCAGGCGTTCTTTGCGCTTGCGGTCTTTGTCGGCAGGGGCTGCCTCGGCGTTTTTGCGGGGAACGGGGCGGCGCAGGGATGCCGCCGCTTGCGGCGTCTCGACAGAGCTTGTTGCGGGCGCGGGCGCCGCTGCCGGAGCCGTACGCGCGCTTGGTGCTTGCTTCTTGTATCTCGAAAACAACTCTTCGTCCCCCGGAGTTCGTGCAGGTTAGGCGGCTGCGTCCGCTTCGCCCTGGCCCAGTTCGTGCAGGGATTGGGCGAGCTTCGCGATCTCCTTGCGCAGTGGGTTCTTGGCATTTGACAGGGCCAGTGGCAGGCCGTGGTCGCAACTTTGCAGCACTGGTTTGCCGCCATCCGGCAGTTGCAGGTCAATGGAAATGCCGAGGCTGTCGCCCATGCGTTTGACACGGGATTTGCCACTTAGGTCGGTAAATTTCGGCGCGCGGTTCAGAACAAAGCGCAGCTTGTCGAAAGGCAACCCTTCGGATTGCAGGGCGCGTTTCATACGTACGGTGTTCTGCGCCGAACGCATGTCCAGTTCGATCACGGCCAAATAGACATGGGCCAACTGCAGCATGGTTTCAGACCATTGCACCAGCGTGTGTGGCAGATCAACAACCACAAAGTCAAAATGGCTGCGGGCCATTTCGATCACGCGCTCCACGTCCTCGGGCGTGATGATCTCAAGCGGAATCATATCTGATGGCGCCGTGAGAACCTGCATTTTTTCCTGAAACGGCAAAAGCGCGTGTCCAAACACCTCTTCATCCAAGCTGTCGGTCTCGCTCAGCATTTCCATTACAGCTTCGCGGCGCGGCAGGTCGAGATAGGTCGAGATCGAACCGTACTGCATATCAAAATCAAGCAGGCAGACGCGCGGTTCTTTGCTTTTGCAAAGTTCCGCCAGCTCCCAGGCGAGGTTCACGGCCAAGGTCGTTGAACCGGTGCCCCCTGCCAGACCGTGACACACGATCAATGCGCCTTCACGGCGGCTGCCGGTTTTGAGTTGGTGCGGGTTTTCTTCTGCGGCGGCGGGCTGCGGTTCGGGTGCGCTCAGGCGGTCAATTGCTGCTTGCAGCTCTTGTTCAGGCAGCGGGTAGGGGATGAATTCATCAGCGCCCTGGCGCAGCAAAGAGTGCAAGGCGGCGGGGGTGACATCCTCTGCGATCAGGATGACCTTGATGCCCTTCGCATGAGCCTGAGTGATGATGTCGCCCATCAGGGGCAGGTCTTCTTCATCCTCGCAATCCATGGCCATGGCCACGAATTGAAGTGTCTCGGCTTCCGGTTGGTTGAAAAAGGCCAGCGCCTCGGAAAAACCGAGATCACCCCATGCCTCACCCAGTGCCGTTTCCATATCTTCGATCAAGAGGTCGAAATTCTGTACATCGCGGCTGATGGTACAGGCAACAATGGCAGGGGTATCAGTTTGCGGCAGTTCGCTGCTCATCGCCAACATCCTCTTAGTCTCAAGGCGCAACGCCTCCTTCAGTCGGGGCGCATTCCACCTCTTTTAGAGAATGTCTGTTAAGATCTTGACCACAATTGGGCCAAAAGCATCCAATTGTAGGGAAAAGTTAAGAGGTTTTAGGTGGGAATTTTAGTCCAAGGAGGATTGCAGCGATTGCTCTGCGGTCAGTGTCGTGGCCGGGACGGCGCTGGCAATATATTCCCGATAGACAATCTGAGCGTATTTCCCATCCAAAACAGTGGGATGGCGCTTGAGAAAACCGCTCACCTCTGTGACCGTGCGGCGATTGCGGCGCTCACGCTGCTGGGTGACAATCAAGGGTTGTGTCTCGCCATAAGACACCAAGGCTTCCAGCCGCGATCGACTGATTCCCTTGGAGACCAGGTAGTTCACGGCGGCCTGGGCCCGCCGTTTCCCTAGGCGTTTGTTGTAGGCAGTGCTGCCGACGGCATCGGTGTGGCCATAGACCCGAAAGCGCACCTCCGGGAACTGTTTGATCCAATGGGCCTGGCGATCCAGGGTCGCGCGGGCATCGCCATCGAGGCGTGCACTGTCGAAGTCAAAGGTGATGGTGGTCGGCACTTCCTCTGCAAAGCGGCCCGCCAGTTGAATCGCGTAGTCGCGCTCCCCGCTCATGACTGCAGCGTTGTTCTGTGTGGAATGGCCAAAGACAGTGCTGGACAAAGGTTCCCCGGCCTCGCGAGTGGCGCAGGCGGCGGTGGTCAGCATGAGCGCCAAGGCAGCGGATTTCTTGATCATCAGCCCCATCTTTCTTCCGGTTCAGTCCAATACATAGCCATAGGAGCCGTTGAAGTCCTGCTTGGCAACCTCGCTTGCAGGTCCGGACCTGCTGCGTGCGGTGCGTCCGAACAGGAAAAGGTCCGCTTCGCTGGGTGGTTTGATCCGGTCGGTGGGCAGGGCCAGCGCCTCGCCGCGCGTCGGAGTGACAAGATGAGCGCTGACGATAATAACCAACTCGGTCTGCGAGCGCTGATAGTCAGCGCTACGGAACAGGGCACCCAGCACAGGCACATCGCTGATCCAAGGCAATTGCGCTGCGTTATCAAGGAATTCGTCCTTGATAAGTCCTGCGATGGCAAAGCTTTCGCCATCGCGCATTTCTACGGTCGTCGAGGTCTCGCGGCGCGAGAAAGCGTTGATCGACAGGCCGTTCAACTCAAGTGTATTGGTCGGGTCGATGGCAGAGACTGCGGCCTTCAGCTCAAGATTGACGATGTCTTCATCCACCACGCGGGGAATAAAATGCAACTCGATCCCAAAGGGTTTGAAGTCGACCGTGATCAGCCCGTCTTCCTGGGCGACCGGAACCGGGTATTCACCACCTGCGAGGAACTTTGCCTCCTGGCCAGACAGGGCTGAAAGGTTCGGCTCCGCCAACGTGCGTACAACGCCTTTTTGTTCCAGTGCTTCCAGCAGCAAGCCAACCTGCACCGAGCCAACATTGAAGCCAAAGAGGATTGCGCCCGTGTTGCTGTTGGCGGCAGGGATGTTCCCCGACAAAGCGTTGGTCAGGGCAGGCTGGTTGTTGAGTGTGTTCACCCCGCCATTGACGCCAAAACTGCTGCCTCCATTGACACCCAGAGAGGAGCTGAGCGATTTTGAAACAGAGCGCTGCATCTCGGCAAACCGGACTTTCAGCATGACTTGCTGCACGCCGCCGACCGACATCAGATTGCTGACCCGATCCGGCGCATAGCGTTCGGCCAGATCCAGGGCGCGCTGCAGTCGCGCTGAACTTGAGACTGTCCCGGACAGGACGATGCCGTCATTTGCGGTACGCACCTCGATCTTTTCGCCGGGCAGGATCTGACGCAGGCGCTCCTTGAACTCGCTGACATCGGCGGCCACACGGACATCGACGTTTGTGATCAGACGGCCCGACGCATCCAGAAGCGTCAGTGTGGTCAAGCCCGGTGATTTGCCCAGCACGTAAATGGTGCGGTCAGAAAGGGAAGAGATATCGGCAATGCTGGGGTTGGCAATGCTGAGTTCCGCAAAGGGTTCATCGCTTTCAACCACGACGGCGCGATTCATGGGGACATCCAAAGACGCAGACGCCCCTTTCTTCACCACGCGCACGCCATTTGCCAAAGCACCGTCAGGCACCGCAACGCCTATCAGCGAAAGCCCCGTCAGGGCCGCTGCAACAAACCTTCGAATTGCCATGTGACCTGCCTTTCCGATCACGCCTCAACTTCGGGTCTTTTTGCCCGATATTTTGCGTCAGTGTGCGGCAATTCCCGCATTATTGCAAGAATCAAAGCCTGTGCGCGTGTCAAAGCCGCCTCGGCGGTGTGGGGCAGGGGCAACAATACATAAAAAACCGCCACCCGAAAACGGGCGGCGGGGGTGACCAGCAGCGCTCGTCAGAGCGCTCGTTGTGGCTGGGTTGTTCAGTTTGAGCAGGGGATCGGAATTTCCACGACCTCAGCGCCGCGCCGTGTGCGGATGGTGCAAACACGTTCTTCCTGTGCGACTACGGGTGCTTCGACTGCGCCCAGTCCCAAGAGCTTTCGTTGATCGACTTCGACCATCGCAGCCACGGTGTCATCCTCCGCTCCGACAAGTGCCAAAGAGAGCCTCCCGGTGCTTTGAGCCTGAGCAAGGGACGCGACCTGTTCGGGGCGTGCAGCAACCGTGACGGTTCTGGCGATGATTGTCCCGTCAATGTCGCCGCCAGCGCTTTGATCCACGGCGATCAGCTCCACGTTGGTGTCAATGAGGCGTGTTACGTCGCCCGTTACGCCAGTGTTCGTGCGGCCTACAGAACCGGTCCAATATACATCGACCCGGTCGCCCGGACGAAGGAACCCGGACACACCGGATGCCACATCGACCTTGATGGCAAAGGCTCGCATGCCGCGTGCAAGGCGCGAGGTGATGCCGGCATCTTCGCCCGGTGCCGTAACCTTGACCGCCATCAACGGCTCATCCTTTTCCATTGTGCGCAGCACGACGCGTGGCTCGTCGGCACGCTCGGGCGGGAACAAAGCTTCGAGGCTTGTGAAAGCGCCTTCCGGCACCGACTCTTCGGGCCAGCGCACCTTTCGTACGGCTTCTTCTGTTAGCCGTTCTCCGTATTTAAGTTGTTTTGTTGCAACAAAAATATCCGTGGTCGGAACAACTTCCGCACGGTTTGCCCGTTCGCGGGCAAGTTCATTCTGATAGGCCGAGATGTAGTTCTTCGCCATCATAACGGCGCCACCGGCCAGGGCGACACCGACAATCAGCACGAGTCCGAAAACCGCACGCATTGTGGTACCTCTCATTCATCATGTTACCGATCCGCGTCTTGCGGTGGCGATTGCGACCGGGCGGTCGCTGCGCTTTGTTGTTGCTCAAATGCGCGCAACAGGCCTTAGCCGAACGTCCAATTGGCCATATAGGCTAATAGCGCATCCGCCAGCCCCATGGCGCCGTCCTGCATTGCCGAAGAGATCAGAACACACAGGCCGATGATCGCAGCAGTCAGCACAACCCAATCAACCGTTACCGCGCCCTCATCCCTGGCAAGAAAGGTCCAGATCTTTTTCATCTTGGGTGGCTTTCTAAAACGGGTCGGGAAAAAGGGCCGCGCCTTTGCTGAAGAAAGGCGCGGCCCAAAAGCTTGTGCCTAGATCAGGCTATTAGCTGTCGGACGGCGCTTTGTTGGTCAGGTAGGTGCCGGTGGATGCGGTCAGGCTGCTGGCGCCGGACTGGATCGAGGCGTAGACGGCGCCGGCCAGAACGGCCACGGCTGCGGTCAGAACAACCCAGTCAACGGTCACGGCGCCGGAGTCGTCTTTGCGGAAGTTTTTGATGAACTTGATCATGGTGTAGTCCCTCCAAAGGATCTTTGAATTTGCGTTATCCAACCGTCCTTTGAGTGGGTCTGTCTCTCTCTCTCACCGACCCTGTCCGGCTTGGATGAGTACATATAGCCGGGTGAGCGTGGCAGCATTTGGGCCGAAAACCGGAAAGGCTGCCCAATTTTAACGAAATTTAAAGAAAATATTTAAACCTCTGAAAGTAATCATAAAAAGAGTTTATGCTTTGTAAACGGGCGTGGCTATTGGGCGGCACGACGCGTGAAATATGGCGAATATGCCAGATTCCGAGGCTCAAGACTGGATTTGAAACCCGATTTGTCCGAGTCTCTTTCTCAAAAGAGCAGACTCGCAACCAGGCTAACAGGCCATGTCATGTCCCGACTTCTTCTAAGTGCCGCATCTGCGGCTGTATTCGGCATGTTGCAGATCGTGCCTTTGCACGCGCAGCAGTCGCCAAAGCCATTCCCGGAGTTCGAAGCCAAACGCGTCACCCCGCCAAAGGCAGGAGTGACAAAACGTATTACGGTTCAGATTGAGCCGCCGCTTGCGCAATCCGAGGCGTATGATGGCCTTTCATCCGATGACACTGACGAGGCGGGCCAGCGGTATGCGTGGTTCTGGGATCAGGTCAGCAGCGAGATGGAAGGCGTAACGGGTGCGGTTCGGCTGGAACGGGCTCTTTCTGCGCTGAGTTCCTCGGAAGGGGCCGGTGTTCCAGCGCCGCGCCTGCAGATCTTGCAAGAGATTGTCGCGCTTCAGGGCGTGCCCATTCTGATGGCCAGCCTCGAAACGCGGGTGTCGCCTGCATTGACCTTGGCCGTCATCGCCGTCGAAAGTGCAGGCCAGGTAGATGCGGTGAGCTCAACAGGGGCACAGGGCCTCATGCAACTGATGCCGGACACAGCGATCCGTTTTGGTGTCACTGATACCTTTGCCGCTGGGGAGAATATCAAAGGCGGCGTGAAATACCTCGACTGGCTCTTGCAGGAGTTTGATGGCGATCCTGTTCTGGCGCTGGCGGGGTACAATGCGGGAGAGGGCGCGGTCCGCGACCACGCAGGCGTGCCCCCTTTTGCCGAGACGCGGGACTATGTGCCAAAAGTGCTGGCCGCATACCGTGTCGCGCGGGGCCTGTGCATGACACCGCCCGAGCTGATCACAGATGGCTGCGTCTTTAGAAAGGTGAACTAGGTCCGATTCAGCTCCCAGATCACGGTCTTGGGAGGTGAAGCGAAAGGAGGCTGCGCGCAGCTTCTTTAGCGTCTGCGGCCGGGTCACCGGCCAACCCGCCGCCGCGTGCCATGACGGCAGAGACGATGGCGCCTTCCTTGAGCAGCAAGAGCTGCCGGGCCAGATCGAGTGGCTGATTTGCCCCTGCTTCAGCGGCGAGTTTGGCGAAGTGATCCTGCAGGATCTGCTTGTGCGCTGCGGATTGGGCATGGATCGGGTGGCGGACGTCCTGGAATTCGGCGCTGGCCTTGATGAACATGCAGCCGCGGAATTCCGGCTTCTCGAACCATTCCGACAGGGCGTCAAACATTGCCAGCAGCTGGCCGTCGGGCGTGTCCGAAAGCTCTTCGATGCGCCGGTAGAGCCAGTGGCGGAAATTCTCGTCCCGCAGGCGCAGCACCGCGAGGATCAGCTCTTCCTTGGTGCGGAAGTGCTTGTACATGGATGTCTTCGACACGCCCGTTTCAGCAACCAGCATATCCATTCCAGTCGCGTGAAAGCCGTTTCGGTAGAACACGGTCAGGGCCTTTCGGACCAGCTCGTCTCGCTTGTTTGGGCGCATGATTCGTCTCTTTCTGTACTGATCTGTAAATAAAATGCACGCGTGCGGAAAGCAACTGCGACACAATAAAGTGAAGCATTTCAGGTGATTGGGCGTGAAATCAGGAAAACTGATCACGACCGATCACAAAATGTGATTTGCGAAAGAGGACCGATCGGTACAGTTTGGCAGTAGGTTAACAGATCGGTACACTTAAGCCCAAGGATGGAGGCCCCTATGAGACGATTGTTCCACCCCATGCGCTCCCCATTTGGTCCTTTTGCGCTGTCTGCGGCCATTGGCTTGGCCCAGTTCGTCCCCTCCGAAGGCGCAGTCCCTGATGTCCGGCAGCGTGAACGCTCTGCTGAATTTGCGAATATGGTCGGCGCCTTGCCCGAGGGTGCCTCCATCACAGTGGCCGCCAACTGACAGGCGGTCACAAAACCCACCCCGGCCTGACCTCCAGAGGTCTCCCCTACATCGCCCGGGCCGGGGTGGCTCTTTTCCTCTTCAAGGTCTTCACAAAAGGATCTCCTCCATGTCCCGTCCCCCCTTGCCGCCCTTCGACAAAGCCAGCGCCATCCAAAAGGTGCGCCTTGCCGAAGATGGCTGGAATACCCGCGATCCACTGATCGTGGCGCCCGCCTATACCGATGACTGTCCCTGGCGGAACCGGGCCGATTTCGCCACCGGCCAGGACGAGATCCGCGCGCTGTTGACCCGCAAGTGGTCGCGCGAGTTGAACTACAGGCTGATCAAGGAGCTTTGGGCCTATACCGACAATCGCATCGCTGTCCGCTTTGCCTATGAATGGCAGGATGACAGCCGCCAGTGGTATCGCTCCTACGGCAACGAGAACTGGGAGTTCGCCGCAGACGGTCGCATGCAGCGGCGCATTGCTTCGATCAATGACTTGCCGATCCGCGAAGAGGACCGTCTGTTCCATTGGCCGCTGGGGCGTCGCCCCGACGATCATCCGGGCCTGTCCGATCTCGGCCTTTGAAACAATTTCCATAGAAAGCGAGACCAAATATGCCCCGTGCCTTTGCCGAAATAGCCTTCACCCCCGCCGTGCGCGCCCATCAGGAGCGGATGGGATCCGCCCGCTCTTACGGGCGTTTCCTGGAAATCCCGGAGCGCTCGGGCGATCGGATCGGAGTAAACGAGGCCGCCTTTATCGCCGATCGCGACGGCTTCTATCAGGCGACGGTGTCCGAAACCGGCTGGCCCTATGTGCAGTTCCGGGGCGGGCCGCGCGGCTTCCTCAAGGTGCTGGACGAAAAGACCATCGCCTATGCGGATTTCAGCGGCAACCGGCAGTATGTCTCGCTCGGAAACCTCACCCAAAACGCCCGCGTTTCGTTGATCCTGATGGATTACCCCAACCGGCGGCGGCTCAAGATCTGGGGCACCGTCGAGGTGGTCGAGGGCGCAGAGGCCACCGACAGCCTGTTCCCGTCAGGCGCGGATGCAATCCCCGAACGGGCCATACTGATCCGTATCGAGGCTTTCGACTGGAACTGCCCCCGCCATATTCCCGAGCGCCTGACGCTGGAGGAGCTGGAACCGCATCTGGCGCCACTGCGGAGCCAACTGGCGGAGCTCAAGGCCGAGAACGAGCGCCTGAAGGCAGGTCAGCCCGCCTGAGGTTGTTCTCGGAATTCCCACCACACCCAGAAAGGAAAACAGACATGAAACACCATCTGACACATGCGCTGAACGCGGTCTTCGTGGCCGGTGCGATAGCGGTCTCTGGCCTGCCGGGAATTGGACAGGCCAACACCATGCCGGAGGTGAGTTTTGACGCCGCGCAGATCGAAGGGCTGAACATCGCCTACCGCGAGGCCGGCGATCCCGCGAACCCCACGGTCCTGCTGCTGCATGGTTTTCCGACCTCCTCGCATATGTTCCGCGAGCTGATCCCGGTGCTGGCCGAGCAATACCATGTGATCGCGCCCGACTACCCCGGTTTCGGCGCCTCGGATATGCCGGATGCGGCGGAGTATGAATACAGCTTCGCCAATACCGCCGAGCTGATGACGGCGCTGCTGGATGAAAAGGGGGTCGGGGACTACGCCGTTTACCTGATGGATTACGGCGCCCCGGTGGGCTACCGGATGTTCGCCGAGCACCCCGAGCGCGTGACAGGTTTCATTATCCAGAACGGCAACGCCTACGCGGAGGGACTGCGCGAGTTCTGGGATCCGATGAAGGCCTATTGGGCCGATCCCAGCGCGGAAAACGGCGATGCCCTGCGCGGCTTCCTGACCCTGGATGCCACCAAGTGGCAGTTTACCCACGGGGTGCAGGATCCCTCCACCATCAGCCCGGACAACTTCTGGCACGTGCAATATCTCCTGGACCGTCCCGGCAATCAGGAGGTGCAACTGGAGATGTTCCTCGATTACGGCACCAATGTGGGGGAATACCCCAAATGGCAGGCGCTGTTCCGCGAGCACCAGCCGCCCGCGCTGCTGGTCTGGGGCGCCAATGACTACATTTTCCCGGCGGAAGGGGCGCATCCTTACAAGCGTGACCTCACGGATCTGGAATTTCACCTGCTGGATACCGGTCACTTCGCCCTGGAAGAATATGGTGATGAGATCGCAGGCCGGATGCTGACCTTCCTGGACCGGATCAACGACTGACCATGGCGGGGCACCGGAAAGATCTCCGGTGCCCGCCTTCGCCGATTTTGGAAAACCCATTTTAAAGGAGACATCTCATGGCAGAGACCCTGACGGTCGACCGGGTGGCGGCATTCTCGAACGCCGCCCATGGTGGTAACCCAGCCGGTGTGGTGATCGCCGAGCAGATGCCGAGCGAGGCCGAAATGCAGCGTATCGCCGCCGAGGTCGGCTATTCCGAGACCGCCTTTGCCGCACCATCCGGCGATGACAGCGGCGCCTGGCGGGTGCGCTACTTTGCCCCCAGCACCGAGGTTGCCTTTTGCGGCCATGCCACCATCGCCCTGGGTGCGCGGCTGGCGGCGCGGTTTGGCGGCGGGACCTATCCGCTGGTGCTGAACGACGGCACCATCTCGGTCGAGAGCGACGCGACGGGCGATCTTTCCCGCGCTGCGCTGATGTCGCCCCCGACCAGGAGCGGCCCCGCATCGGCAGAGCTGCTGCAGGCGGCGCTGGCGCTGTTCGATCTTACCCCCGATGATCTGGCTCCGGCGCTGGCTCCGGCGGTTGCCAATGCAGGCAATGATCACCTCGTGCTGGCCCTTGCGGACCGCGCGCGGCTGGCCGCGATGACATATGATCTGAAGGAGGGGGCTGCTCTGATGCAGGCCCATGGGCTGACAACCATCAACCTGATCTGGGCGGAAACCGCCCGCCTGTTCCACAGCCGCAACGCCTTTGCCATCGGCGGTGTGCTGGAGGATCCCGCCACCGGCGCGGCGGCGGCGGCCCTGGCAGGCTATCTGCGCGACGCGGGCTGGCCTCACGGCGGTTCCATCGACATCGTTCAGGGAGAGGACATGGGCGCCAAATCGCTGTTGCGGGCCGAGATTTCGGATGAACCCGGCGCCAGCATCCAGGTGTCTGGCACGGCAAGGGTCATCTGACGTTTGCATGCCCGCGAAAAAGGCCCGCCTGATGTATCTGGCGGGCCTTTTCATATTCTGCAGCGCGGCTGCGATCAGTCGACGATGGTCGCTTCGGTTGCCGCGCGCAGCTCTTCCTCGGTGACGCCATCGGCCAGCTCAACGATTTTCAGGCCGCCTTCGACCACATCGAGCACGCCAAGACCAGTGATGATGCGGTCCACAACACCCTTGCCGGTCAGCGGCAGGGTGCAGGCCTTCAGAACCTTGCTGTCGCCGTGCTTGTTGGTGTGGTCCATGACGACCACCACGCGGCCGACGCCCGCAACCAGGTCCATGGCGCCGCCCATGCCTTTGACCAGCTTGCCGGGGATCATCCAGTTTGCAAGGTCGCCGTTTTCGGCCACTTCCATAGCGCCCAGGATCGCCATGGCGATCTTGCCGCCGCGGATCATTGCGAAGGACTGCGCGCTATCGAAATAGGCGGTCTGCGGCAGTTCAGTGATCGTCTGCTTGCCGGCGTTGATGAGGTCGGGATCCTCTTCGCCCTCAAACGGGAAGGGGCCCATGCCCAGCATGCCGTTTTCGGACTGCAGCGTCACCTCGACGCCTTCGGGGATGTAGTTGGACACCAGCGTCGGGATGCCGATGCCGAGGTTCACATACCAGCCGTCCTGCAGTTCCTGTGCCGCGCGGGCGGCCATCTGATTGCGATCCCAAGGCATTATGCGGTCTCCTTCTGACGGACGGTGCGCTGCTCGATACGCTTTTCGTGCTCGCCCTTGATGATGCGGTGCACATAGATGCCGGGCAGGTGGATGCTGTCGGGGTCAAGGCTGCCGGTGGGCACGATTTCCTCGACCTCAACCACGCAGACCTTGCCGCAGGTGGCGGCGGGCACGTTGAAGTTGCGCGCGGTCTTGCGGAACACCAGGTTGCCGGTCTCATCCGCCTTCCAGGCCTTCACGATGGCGAGATCGGCAAAGATGCCCTCTTCCATGATGTAGTCTTCCATGGCGCCGTCAGGTCCGGTGGGGAACTGTTTTTCAAACTTGCCTTCCGCGATCACGGTGCCAACGCCGGTCTTGGTGAAGAAACCGGGAATGCCCGCACCGCCTGCGCGCATGCGCTCGGCCAGAGTGCCTTGGGGGTTGAATTCCAGCTCCAGCTCGCCCGACAGGTACTGGCGCATGAACTCGGCGTTCTCGCCCACGTAAGAGGAGATCATCTTTTTGACCTGCTTGGTCTGCAACAGGATGCCGATGCCAAAATCATCGACGCCCGCATTGTTCGACGCGAACGTCAGATCCTTGGTGCCAGCGTCCTTGATTGCGTCCAGCAGAAGCTCTGGAATGCCGCAGAGGCCAAAGCCACCCGCCGCGATGAACATGCCGTCATGAAGCAGCCCGTCGAGCGCTTCGGCGGCGTTGGAATAGACTTTTTTCACGGAGTTCTCCCTAAACTGCCAATTGGCAGGGTTCTGCGCCTCAGGCAGGGCAGAGTCAAGAATACGGAGAGAAACGCGTATTTCTACGGAGCGCCATGGCGTCTGGTGGAAACTCCCACGGAAACAGGGGTACTCCCGCGCCCTTGGCCTCCATTGGCTTTGCCAATGCCCGCCGCAGGCTTGGGCCGGGCGCCGCTTGCGCGGCGCGGTTTCGATCATGGCGAGCCGATTGCGGTGAATCCACGCCGCGCCAGCGGCGCCCGGCCCAACGGAGAGGGCACAGTCTGTGAATGTGCATCGAACCGGCGGGAGCCTCGCCTCTGTTCTGGTGGATCCTTGCTGTTGGTCCGACGTGGTGCCTCAGCTGGCGTCCGAGGCCTTTTTCGCGGTCTTTTTCGGAGCGGCCTTCTTGGTGGCGGTCTTTTTCCCAGCAGTTTTCTTGGAGGGGGCTTTCTTTTTGCTCTTTCCGGCCTTCTCGGTGATCAGCTGAACCGCCATCTCCATCGTGACATTGGCAGGTTCGACATCTTTGGGCAGGGTGGCGTTCACCTTTTCCCATTTCACATACGGTCCATAGCGGCCATCCATGATGCTGACGGCGCCGCCGCTCTCGGGGTGTTCGCCGAGTTCTTTCAGCGCCTTGGCGGCGGCACGACGGCCACGTCCGGGATTGGCGCGTTTTTCGGCCAGCATTTCCACGGCGCGGTTCATGCCGATCTCAAAAACGTCCAGAGTCTCCTTGAGGTTCACATAGACCGGCTTTTCCTCGTCCGGGCGCTGGTGCGCAATATAGGGGCCAAAGCGCCCCAGGTTCGACTGGATCACGCCGCCATCCGGGTGCTGGCCGATCTCGCGGGGCAGGGTCAAAAGGGTCACCGCCTGCTCAAGGGTGATCTCATTGGGCCCCCAACCGGGCAGGAAGTCCCTCCCTTGTTTCGGCAGGGAAGAGCGCGGCGGTTTCTTATTCTCAGTTGTTGCTTCGCCGCGCTGCACGTAAGGCCCGAACCGGCCTGACTTCAGATGGATCTCATCGCCATCATCTTCGCCAAGGATGCGCTCGTATCCTTCGGCGCCCTCACCCGAGATCGGGCGCGTGTAGTTGCATTCGGGGTAGTTGCCACATCCCACGAAGCCGCCTGTACGCGAGGTCTTGAGATGCAGCTGGCCCGCACCGCATTTGGGGCAGATCCGCGGATCGGTGCCATCCTCGCGCGGCGGGTAAAGCTGCGGTGCCAGCGCATCGTCCAGAACATCCAGCACTTCGGTGATCCTCAGATCCGAGGTTTCGGCAATCGCGGCCGAGAAATCCCGCCAGAAACTGCCCAAGAGATCCTTGTAGTCGGCCTCACCGGCGCTGACGTCATCCAGCTGCTCTTCCAATGCGGCGGTGAAATCATATTCCACGTAGCGCTTGAAGAAGTTCAGCAGGAAGATGGTCACGATCCGGCCCTTGTCCTCGGGGAAGAGGCGGTTCTTGTCCTTGCGGACATATTCGCGGTCCTGGATCGTGGTGATGACGCTGGCATAGGTCGAGGGGCGGCCGATGCCCAGCTCTTCCATCTTCTTTACAAGCGTTGCCTCGGTATAGCGCGGCGGCGGCTGGGTGTGGTGCTGCAGGCCCAGAACAGCGGCATTTTCCGACAGGATCGCAGCGTCCTTGCCCGCCTTTTCGGCCTGCGCTGCCAGAGAGGAGGCAAAACCCACCTTTTCACCGTTCATGATCTGCGGCAGGCGCTTGTCATCCTCGTCCACCACATCGTCGCGCCCCTCTTCGTAGACTCGCATGAAACCATCAAACAGCACAACTTGCCCGGTGGCGCGCAGCACCACCTGACCGTCGCCTGAGCCGATATCGACAGTGGTGCGCTCCATCCGGGCGCCTTCCATCTGGCAGGAAAGGGTGCGCTTCCAGATCAGATCATAGAGCTTGCGCTGATCCTCTTCGCTGACCTTCAAGCTTTTTGCATCGCGGCTCATATCCGTGGGGCGGATACATTCATGCGCTTCCTGAGCGTTCTTGGCCTTGTTCTTGTAGATGCGGGGCGATGCGGGCACGTAGTCGGCGCCATAGCGGGTTTCGATCTCGGCGCGGGCGGCCTGAACCGCTTCGGGCGCCATATCGATGCCATCGGTCCGCATATAGGTGATGTAGCCCGCCTCATAAAGCCGCTGCGCCGCATTCATGCACTGGCGCGCGCCCATGCCGAACTTGCGGCTCGCCTCCTGCTGCAAGGTGGAGGTCATGAAGGGAGCAGAAGGATTGCGGGAGGCAGGCTTGGCCTCGACCGACTGAACCACCAGATCGCGGCTGGCGACGGCCTGCACGGCCAGTTCGGCGGCGGTCGCATTGGCCAGATCGTATTTGTCGAGCTTGTCGCCGCCCAGAACCGTGAGCCGGGCCTCGAACTCCTGCCCGCGCGGGGTGGAAAGCTGGGCCTTCACTGACCAGTATTCGCGCGGGTTGAAGGCTTCTATCTCCATCTCACGCTCGACGATCAGGCGCAGGCAGACCGATTGCACGCGGCCGGCCGAGCGGGCGCCGGGCAGTTTGCGCCACAGAACGGGGGAGAGGTTGAAGCCCACGAGGTAGTCTAGCGCGCGGCGGGCCAGATAGGCCTCGACCAGCGGCATGTCCACCTGACGCGGGTTCTTCATCGCCTCGGCAACGGCTTCCTTGGTGATCGCATTGAAGGTCACGCGGCTGACCGGCGTGTCTTTCTTGATCGAGCGGCGCTTGGTCAGCGCCTCTTGCAGGTGCCAGCTGATTGCCTCGCCTTCGCGGTCGGGGTCGGTTGCGAGAATCAGCGCGTTGTCGTCCTTGAGGGCATCGGCGATCGCCTTGACGTGCTTGCGGCTGTCGTTGCCGACCTCCCACTTCATCTCGAAATCATGTTCGGTGTCGACCGATCCATCCTTTGGAGGCAAGTCGCGCACGTGGCCGTAAGACGCCAGAACGGTGTAGTCAGAGCCCAGATACTTGTTGATTGTTTTTGCTTTGGCTGGGGATTCGACGACAACGACTGGCATTTATTATTGGACCTCTTGAAGGGCGGGTACAGCGCGCTCTATGGCGGGGCAACATGTGGCGTGCAAGGGGAGAATGTCAATGCGCGGGCTTAGGACGCGGTGTCTGTGCTGGCTTTGCCGCGCATTTGCGGCCTCATGCTGTCCTATTGAGCGCAGCGCATTGCTATGAGGCGTATTACCGGGAATCAGTCATCCTTTCGGACCAAAGGGCGGCTGAGCAGCCCGCCGGGCAGCCTGTCCACAGAGCCATCCAGTTCCAGGTCCGTAAGCACCGTGGAGAGATCTCTTGGGGCGATGGCCAGGTCTCGCAGCAATTGATCTTCGGGTGTTGGAGAAGGCCCGAGACGGTCCAGGACCTGCTGATGGAGCGCGGCGGTCTCGCGCAGGCTGCGTCGTTGCGGTGGCGGCGGGGGGAGTTTCGCGAGGGCCTCCTTGGCGTTGTGAGCAGTGTCATTGCCGGGGGTGCCACCTGGCAGAGAGCATAGTGTGACATGTGGAGCAGGGGGCAGAGCAGCGATCACATCTTCGGCGTTGCGCACAAGCTGGGCGCCATCACGGATCAGCATGTTGCACCCGGATGCGCGGGCATCGAAAGGGTGGCCGGGAACGGCCAGAACTTCGCGGCCCATGTCGAGCGCATCGCGGGCCGTGATCAGGGTGCCGGATTTTGCGGCTGCTTCGACCACAACCACCGCCTGAGCGAGACCAGCAATAATCCGGTTGCGTTTGGGAAAATGGCGGGCTTTGGGGGGCAGCCCCATGGGTTGTTCGGAAAGCAACACGCCTCTGTCACGGATCTGCTCCGCCAGTCGTGTGTTCTCAGCGGGATAGATCACATCAACCCCGCCAGCAAGAACGGCCACGGTTCCAGAGGCAAGGGACGCGTCATGCGCCGCTGTGTCGACACCTCGGGCAAGGCCAGACACGACCGTAAAGCCCTGAGTGCCCAGATCATACGCCAAGGCGCGCGCCATTCGGGTCCCAAGCGAAGAGGCGTTGCGAGCGCCGACAATCGCGATCATCGGGCGGTGCAGGACATCCAAATCGCCAATGGCCCAAAGCGCGGGGGGAGGGTCTCTCATCTGCGCGAGGGCAGCAGGATAGTCGGGTGTTCCAAAGCACAAAAGCCGCGCATTGGCGGCTTTTGCGACTTCCATTTCGGCGTCTACCGCATCAGCAGAGCATATTTCATACCCTTTAATGCCAGCGGAACGTGCCATTTTTGGCAACGCTGTCAGCGCGTTCTGCGCTGAACCGTATTCAGAGAGCAGCCGGTAGAATGTAGCCGGACCTACCCGCCTGGAGCGCAAAAGACGAAGCCACGAAAACTGGAGATCTTCCGTGGTGGGTGGGAGTGGGGGGTGAGTGGAAGAATGTGCTTCTTCAGTCATCCGTAACTCCGCCTGTTTGCATCCCTAGAATTAACCTTGGTGGGTTAACAGGTGGTGAATAGAGTCAAATTTTTCGATCTTTTTCCCACAATGAGACCAATAGTGAGTAGGGCATTGTTTTTGTGAGGCTTTCGTTCGTTGAGGCCAAAGTTTTTGTGCTGTTTTTGCAGTCGTATTCGCTACAGTAGAGCAAAAAGAGCGTGATTTGGGCGGGTTTTGTGTCCAGTCACCTGGCAAACCCGCTCAAGGCGTGCGGCAATCTTTACCTCTTTTGTGGCGTCTCTTTACCTAGATCGCGGCGCCGCCCACGGTCAGCCCACCCATCAGCACTGAGGGCTGGCCCACGCCGACCGGGACCCATTGGCCGGCCTTGCCGCAGTTGCCCATTCCCGGGTCCAGCTCCATGTCGTTGCCTAGCGCACGTATCTGTTTGAGAGCTGTCGCCCCGTCTCCGATCAGGGTTGCCCCTTTCACCGGGGCGCCGACCTTACCGTTTTGCACCCGGTACGCCTCAGTGCAGGAAAAGACGAACTTTCCATTGGTGATGTCCACCTGGCCGCCGCCAAAGCCCACGGCCCAGATCCCGTCCTTGATTCCCGCGACCAGATCGGCAGGATCCGTATCCCCGCCCATCATATATGTGTTGGTCATCCGCGGCATCGGCGCATGGGCATAGCTTTGTCTGCGTCCATTGCCGGTGGGTTCAACGCCCATCAGGCGGGCGTTCTGGCGATCCTGCATGAAACCGACAAGAATACCGTCTTCGATCAGGGTGGTTTTCTGGCTGGGCGTGCCTTCGTCGTCGACTGTGATGGAGCCGCGCCGGTCTGGAATGGTGCCGTCGTCAAGAACGGTCACGCCGGGGGAGGCAATACGCTGCCCCATGAGACCGGCAAAAGCCGAACTGCCCTTGCGATTGAAATCACCCTCAAGGCCATGGCCGATGGCTTCGTGCAGCAAGATGCCGGGCCATCCCGGGCCAAGGACAACTTCCATTTCTCCAGCCGGTGCCGGAACGGCTTCGAGGTTGACCAGCGCGATTCGCAGCGCCTCACGGGCTTTGGCCTGCCAGCTTGCCGGGTCGATGAGCCCATCAAGGCCAACGCGACCGCCGCCGCCGACAGATCCGCTTTCCCGGCGCCCGTCCTTTTCTACGATGACTGAAACATTGAGCCGGGTCATGGGGCGCACATCGCGCACGCGGATCCCGTCAGCGCGCAGGATCTCCACCTCTTGCAACGAGGCTGCCAGCGTCGCCGAGACCTGAACCACACGCGGATCAAGAGCCCGGGCAAAGGCATCGATCTCGCGCAGGGTCTCCACCTTCACCGGGAAGGGCAGGGCGCCGATCGGATCCGCATCAGTATAAAGGCGTTTGTTGGTTGCAATGGGCGGCTCTGCATAGGTACCGCCCCCGTCACCAACGGCAAGCCGAGCGGTTTCTGCTGCGCGGGTCAGCGCACCGATAGAGACATCCGTCGAATGCGCATAGCCCGCGACATCGCCATTGACCGCGCGCAGGCCAAACCCTTCGGCGGCGTCATAGCTGGCGTTGCGCAGACGCCCATCGTCAAACACCAGCGCTTCGGACTTGCGCCGCTCCGCGAAGATTTCACCGTCATCGGCGCCTTTCGTGGCGCTGCGCAGGATCGACAGCGCCTCATCCTCGGGGAGACTGGTCTCGAACGGGCGATAGGCATTGGGTTCCATGGCATTGATCCTCTGTGTCGGGGCTGTAACGCGGCGATTTTTTTTGATCTAAATCAAGAAAGCGACGCTTTGCCGCTCGCCTGCCTCTTTATCTGCCCGTAGGAATATGATTTTAAGCTGCGTCAAAGACAACGGGTTCGGTGCGTTTTCGTGGAATCAAGTTTTCCGGGAAATGTGGCGGGCAGCAGCAACAACGCGATCAAACGATCAGGACATGACATGAAGAATGCTTTGATGCTTTCGGGCCTTTTTGCTGGCCTCACGAGCCTTCCAGCCACAGCGCAAGAAGGTCTGGAAACCATTGGTAAGCCGACCGACGGCGGCCTTGGGTTCCAGCCGGCTGCGACCGAACTGGCGGAAGGCATCCATATGCTCGACCATCTGATCCTGGTGATCATCACCGTGATCTGCGTTTTTGTGGCCGGTTTGCTGCTTTACGCCATCGTGCGTTTCAACAAGCGCGCGAACCCCGAGGCCGCGTCCTTCACTCACCACACCCCGATTGAAATCGCCTGGACCGTGATCCCGATCCTGATCTTGGTGTTCATCGGCTCTTTCTCTTTGCCGGAACTGTTCCGCCAGCAGGAGATCCCCGAAGGTGACGTCACCATCAAGGTGACTGGCTACCAGTGGTACTGGGGTTACGAGTATGTCGACCACGAGTTCGGCTTTGAGAGCTTCCTGTTGCCCCGCGAAGAGCTGGCCAACCACGGCTACAACGAAGACGAATACCTGCTGGCCACCGACACCGCAGTTGTCGTGCCCGTTGGCAAGACCATCGTGATGCAGGTGACCGCGGCAGACGTGATCCACTCCTGGACCATCCCGGCCTTTGGCGTGAAGCAGGACGGTGTTCCGGGTCGCCTGGCTGAGCTCTGGTTCAAGCCGACCAAGGAAGGCATCTATTTCGGTCAGTGCTCTGAACTGTGCGGCAAGGACCACGCCTACATGCCGATCACCGTCAAAGTGGTCAGCGAAGAAGCCTATGAGGAATGGCTGAAAGGCGCGATCGACGAATATGCGGGCGTGCCGCAGTCTTACCAGGTCGCGTCCAACTGATGCTGACCCGGGGCCGCGCGGCGGCCCCCTCCCGGAATGGGCGCTCCTGCAATCGGTGGCGCCCATCGCACTATCTGACCTGTAATAAGGATGTGGCCCGCGCCGCATCCCCCGATGGCCAAAGAGACTGACATGAGCGACGCAAGCATCAATGCCAGCAATATCCGCGACGACGAGCCCAGCTTTGGTGACTATTTCGCCCTGCTGAAGCCGCGCGTGATGTCTTTGGTCGTGTTCACGGCCTTGGTGGGCCTTTTGGCTGCGCCGGTTGGTGTTCATCCCGTGATCGGCTTTGCGGCAATCCTGTTCATCGCGATTGGCGGCGGCGCCTCCGGCGCGCTGAACATGTGGTGGGACGCGGATATTGATCAGGTGATGAAACGGACCAAATCCCGCCCCATTCCCGCGGGCAAGGTCGAAGCGGGTGAGGCCCTCAGCCTTGGCCTCGCGCTTTCGGGCCTGTCCTGCATCATGCTGGGGCTTGCGACAAACCTGTTCGCCGGGGCTTTTCTGGCCTTCACCATCTTCTTTTACGTGGTGATCTATACCATGTGGCTCAAGCGGGCGACGCCGCAGAACATCGTCATCGGTGGCGCTGCCGGGGCCTTCCCACCGGTCATTGGCTGGATTGCCGCCACCGGCACGATGTCGATTGAACCCTGGCTGATGTTCGCGCTGACCTTCATGTGGACGCCCCCCCATTTTTGGGCACTGGCGCTGTTCATGCGCTCGGACTACGACGATGCGGGCGTTCCGATGCTGACAGTGACCCACGGTCGCCGCGCGACCCGCGTACACATTCTGGTCTATACCGTTTTGCTGGCCATTCTGGCCGTTGGCACTGCCTTCTCGGGCATTGGCGGCCCGATCTACTTGGCTGTGGCTGCTGTCCTCAACGCCCTGTTCCTGCATGGCGCCTGGAAGATCTATCGCCGTGATGAAGACGATAGCGAAGCTGACAATTTCAAGGTTGAGCGCGCTTTCTTCAAACTCTCTCTGCTCTACCTGTTCCTGCACTTCGGCGCGATTCTCGTCGAAGCCCTGATGAAACCATACGGTCTGGGAGGCTGGTGATATGGCCCTGCGCAAGGAACACGAACTGCATAAACGGCGTCTGGGGCGCAACTTGGGCGTTGGCCTGTTGCTGGGCGGTTTTGTCGTCTTGGTTCTGGCTTTGACCATGGTCAAAGTGACCTCCACGGGGTTCAAGTTTCCCCAGGCCCAATCGCAGACGGAGCAGAACTGATGGCACTTGCAGGTCCCACAAAAACCGTTTTTCAAACTGTCGGCGTGGTTGTCCTCATGGGCGGTCTGGCCTGGGCTTCGGTACCGTTTTATGACTGGTTCTGTCGGGTTACCGGTTTTGGTGGCGTCACCGGAGTGGCCGAGCAAGGCTCTGATACGGTTCTGGACAAGACCATCACCGTGCGGTTTGACGCTTCCAAAGAACGTGACATGCCTTGGGAGTTCAAACCGGTCGAGCGCGAAATGGAGATCAAGATCGGTGAGACGGGCCTTGCCTTTTATGAGGCTTACAATCCGACAGATCACCCTGTTGCCGGGCAGGCGTCCTATAATGTGACCCCCTATTCGGCCGGCGCTTATTTTGAGAAAATCGCCTGTTTTTGCTTTACCGAACAGGTGCTGCAACCGGGGGAGCGGGTGCAGATGCCCGTGACCTTCTTTGTGGATCCGGAAATCGTCGAGGACCGGGACGGAAAATACGTGCATACGATCACGCTTTCCTACACATTCTATGAAATCGATCTGCCCGAGGGCTATGCCGCTCTCGACACCGGTGATAAAGCCGGGGCAGGCATAACCACGAACTAGGCCGCTAGGTGAGGGACACTTAAATGGCGCATGCTAAAAACCACGACTATCACATTCTGCCACCGTCGATCTGGCCTCTGCTGGGTTCCGTAGGCGGGTTTGCAATGCTGTTTGGCGCCGTGCTGTGGATGCACGGCATCACGGCCTGGCTGTTCTGGGCCGGTCTTGCTGCGGTGCTCTACACCATGTTCGGCTGGTGGTCCGAAGTGGTCGCCGAAAGCCGTCAGGGTGATCACACGCCGGTGGTCCGCATCGGTCTGCGCTATGGTTTCATCCTTTTTGTGATGTCCGAAGTGATGTTCTTCTTCGCCTGGTTCTGGTCGTTCTTCAAACACGCCATGTACCCGATGGAGAACTACGTCGGCTCTGAATATGTGCAGCCTGAGATCTACGCAGTGGACGCCTTCCACCTGCCGCTGATCAACACGCTGGTTCTGCTGCTGTCTGGCTGTGCCGTGACCTGGGCGCACCATGCTCTGGTGCACAACAACGACCGCAAAGCGCTGGTACAGGGCCTGTCCATCGGTATCGTTCTCGGCCTCTTCTTCACCTTCCTGCAGGGCTATGAATATGCGCATCTGCTGCACGAAGGCTGGGCCTTTGGTGAAGATGAGTTCTTCTCCAACTTCTTCATGGCCACCGGTTTCCACGGCTTCCACGTCATCATCGGCACGATCTTCCTGACCGTCTGCCTGATCCGTGCACTGAAAGGCGACTTCACCCCTGAACAGCACGTCGGTTTCGAGGCTGCCGCCTGGTACTGGCACTTTGTTGACGTTGTCTGGCTGTTCCTCTTTGTGGCGGTCTACGTCTGGGGTACCGCAGGACTGGCGCATTAAGCCAGATCGGGCGATCCCGAAATTGTAGCGGGTACAGGTTTGTGGTTCCAAAATCCGCAGACAGCCCGTAAGAAACGCAGCGCGCGGGGACAGTTTCCCGCGCGCTTTTCAATTGGCGGTGTGAGGACGCAATGCGCGGGCTTTTCTTTCTATCCCTTGTTGGCGGTCTCGGCCTTGCGGCCCTGCTGACGCTGGGGATCTGGCAGATGCAGCGCATGACCTGGAAAGAAGGCCTTTTGGAGACCATCGACGCCCGCATTGCTGCCGATCCGGTTCCTTTGCCAGAAGCGCCGAACGAAGCGCAGGACCGCTATCGCGCCGTCGCAGTTACCGGAGAGATCGAGGATCAGGAACTGCATGTCTTCTGGGTCACCAAGGAGGCCCAGACCGGCTATCGGATCATCTCTCCCCTTGTCACGCAGGACGGCCGCCGGGTCTTGCTGGATCGCGGTTTCGTTCCTTCTTCTGCAAAGGATGATATGCGCTCCACCGGGGACAGCACCATCATCGGGAATCTCTTGTGGCCGGATGACGGCGACTGGACCACCCCTGCACCCGAGGAGGATACCAATATTCTCTATGCCCGCGATTTGACCTACATGGCCGAACGTCTGGGCACCGAGCCTGTCTTGATTGTCGCCCGCTCATCCTCTTTGCAGGCAGAGGTCGCGCCCGAGCCGGTGACAAGCGCAGGCATTCCCAACAACCACTTGCAATATGCGATCACCTGGTTTTCGCTGGCCGCCATCTGGGCCGCGATGACCGCCTATTTCCTGAGGCGCAGCCGCGCCAAATCCGAAGGCTGAAGCGATGAAATACATCTCCACCCGCGGGCAGGCGCCCGAGCTGACCTTTGAAGAAGCGATGCTGACCGGTCTGGCCCGCGACGGCGGTCTTTATGTGCCCGCCGAGATCCCGCAGATGAGCCATGACGAAATCGCGGCTCTGTCTGGTCTTTCTTACGAGGAAACCGCTTTTCGCGTGATGCGCCCCTTCTTGGGGGATTGCTTCACCGATGAAGAGTTCCGCGAGATCATCGCCAAGGCCTATGCCGGTTTCGGCCATGCTGCCCGCGCGCCCCTGAAACAGCTGGCGCCCAATCATTTCCTGTTGGAGCTGTTCCACGGGCCCACACTGGCTTTCAAGGACTTTGCCATGCAGCTGATCGGTCAGCTGTTCGAAGTCGCCCTGAAACGGCGCGGCGAAAGCGTGACCATCGTGGGGGCAACCTCCGGCGATACCGGCTCGGCCGCGATTGAGGCGTTCCGGGGACTGGATGCGGTCAATGTCTTTATCCTTTACCCCCATGGCCGCGTCAGCGAGGTGCAGCGCCGCCAGATGACCACGCCAGCGGACAGCAATGTGCACGCACTCGCGGTGGAGGGCGACTTTGACGACTGTCAGGCGCGCGTGAAGGATATGTTCAACGACTTCGACTTCCGTGACGGGGTGAAACTGGCGGGGGTGAACTCGATCAACTTTGCCCGGGTTCTGGCGCAGGTGGTCTATTACTTCTCTTCAGCCGTCTCACTGGGCGCGCCGCATCGCAAGATCAGCTACACCGTGCCGACCGGGAACTTTGGCGACATCTTTGCCGGCTACATTGCCAAGCAGATGGGCCTGCCGATCAACCAGCTTGTGGTCGCGACCAACCAGAACGACATCCTGCACCGTTGCCTGTCGGGCGAGGGCTATTTCAAGGGCGACACCATCCCTTCGATCAGCCCGTCGATGGATATTCAGGTGTCTTCGAACTTTGAGCGTGCCCTGTTCTATGCCTATGGGCAGGATGGCGCAGCGGTTGGCCAACTGATGGATGAACTGAAGAACGGCGGTTTTGACGTTTCCCAGGGCGCCATGCAGGCGCTGCAGGAAACCTATGTCTCGGGCCGCGCCTCGGAAGAGGAAACCATGGCGACGATCAAATCTGAAATGGCAGCCTCGGGCGAGCTGCTGTGCCCCCATGGCGCGGTCGGCGTGAAGGTTGCAAATGAGCTGCGCGCAGCCGATATCCCCATGGTGACGTTGGCCACCGCCCACCCGGCCAAATTCCCGGCAGCGGTGGAAGAGGCCAGTGGAATCCACCCGCCGCTGCCGCCCCGCATGGCAGACCTTTATGAGCGTGACGAACGCGTCACCCGCATCGACAACGATTTGGCCGCCCTTGAGGCGCATATCAGAAAGAACATCGCCCATTGACAGTTCAACAGCACAGACTTCCCAACGGTTTTCGCATCGTCTCCGAACATATGCCGGGGCTTGAGTCGGCCTCTATCGGTATTTGGGTCACAGCTGGCGGGCGGCACGAGCGTGCCGAGCAGAACGGCATTGCCCATTTCCTGGAGCACATGGCCTTCAAAGGCACAGAAAGCCGCAGCGCTTTGGAGATCGCCGAGGCGGTCGAGGATGTGGGTGGCTATATCAATGCCTATACCAGCCGCGAGGTCACGGCCTATTACGCGCGGGTGCTGAAGGATGATGTACCGCTGGCGCTGGATGTGATCGGGGATATTCTGCTGAATCCGGTGTTCGATCCGCATGAGATCGAGGTGGAGCGCGGCGTGATCCTGCAGGAGATCGGTCAGGCGCTGGATACACCGGACGATGTGATCTTTGACTGGCTGCAAGAGGAAAGCTACCGCGATCAGGCGCTGGGACGCACGATCCTTGGCCCGGCCGAGCGCATTCGGGCGTTTTCTCGCGATGATATGCAAGGGTTTGTGGGGCAGCACTATGGTCCCGGTCAGATGATCCTCTCGGCAGCGGGGGCGGTTGATCACGACGCCCTGATACGCTTGGCCGAGGCGCAGTTCGGCCATATGGCGCCGCGTCCGTTGATGGAGCCGGATCTCGCGCGGTTCACCGGCGGTGAGGCGCGACGTGACAAGGATCTGGAGCAGGCCCATTTCGCGCTGGCGTTCGAAAGTCCCGGCTACAAGGATGACGAGATCTACACGGCGCAGATCTATGCCAGCGCCATGGGCGGCGGCATGTCCTCGCGCCTGTTTCAGGAGGTGCGCGAAAAGCGCGGTCTCTGCTACACGATCTTTGCCCAGGCGGGCGCCTATGCGGATACCGGCACCACCACGATCTACGCGGGGACTTCGGGTGAGCAACTGGGGGAACTGGCGCATATCACCATCGACGAGATGAAGCGTGCGGCCGAGGACATGAGTGAGGCCGAGGTCGCCCGCGCCCGGGCCCAGATGAAGGCCGGCATGCTGATGGGCCTTGAAAGCCCTTCAAATCGGGCCGAGCGTCTCGCGCGTTTGGTGCAGATCTGGGATAGGGTGCCTTCGCTGGAAGATACCGTTGCCCGGATCGATGCCGTGACTGTGCAGGATGTGCGAAAGATGGCGGAACAGCTTGCGGTTCAGGCGCCCGCTGCGCTTGCACTCTACGGGCCGGTAGGCCGTGCACCGGGGCTGGTGGATCTGCAGGAGAGGCGCGCCGCCTGATGCTGCTGCTCTCCCGTCGCAAGGTCCGGCTAGAAACCGAACGTCTGACGCTCAGGCCGCCGGTGCATGGCGATTTCCAGACCTGGGCGGCGCTGCGATTGCAAAGCAGAGACTACCTTGTGCCCTGGGAGCCGGTCTGGGCGCAAGATCACCTCAGCCGCAAGGCTTTTACCAACCGGGTCTATTGGGCGCAGCGGGCGGTCTCTTCGGGGACCGCCTTGCCCCTGTTCCTGGTCCGGCGCGAGGATCAGCAGCTGGTTGGGGCCATTACGCTGGACAACATCCGCCGGGGTCCGGCGCAGGCCGGCACGCTGGGCTATTGGACCGGCCAGCCCTTTGCGCGTCAGGGATACATGGCAGAGGCGATCGGGGCGGTCGTACATCATGCCTTTGGTAAGCTGGATCTCAGCCGGATCGAAGCAGCCTGCCTGCCAGAAAACGCGGCCTCTCGCGGGTTGTTGGAAAGGTCGGGTTTCAAATACGAAGGCGTCGCGCAGTCCTATCTGCAGATCAATGGCCGCTGGCGCACACATGTTTTGTACGCCAGCCTGCGCCATGACCGGCGCGGCAAGACTCAGGTCGGTCAAGCATAGAATCAGACCAAATAACGGCAAAGGTGGCGCTCCCGCGCCCGCAGGTGCCTCGGCCACGCCGAGACTCCTTGGCGGTCTTGGGCCGGGCACCGTGCTTTTGCACGGTGCAGCGCCGCGCGATGCGCGGCGCCATGCCCAACGGCGAAGAGGCATTCGAAGAATGCCGCAGAGCGGGCGGGAGAGCATCGCTTCGACGTTACTATCAAAGGTCTCTTGCGCTGAATTTATGATAGCTGGGCTGACAGGTGCTGATCTTGCGCTAAAGTTGTCTTATGCACATCCGTATCGTTTTCTCGCTTGCAGCCCTGTCTGCCATGCTTGCGCTTCCCGGCGCGGCCCAGGAACGCAGGGCCAGCCATTGCATTGCATTGGCGCAGGCTACGCCGGGGATCAACTACCTTCATAAGGCCAGCTGGACCGCGCCGGTCCCTGAGTATTCGGTGCGCATTCGCTACCTCGCCCATGCGAGCTTTCTGATCCAGACCGAAGGCGGCCTCAATGCGGTGACGGACTTCACCGGTTTCACGGGATCGGCCGATTTCACGCCGGATGTGGTCACCATGAACCATGCCCATGAAACCCATTGGACAGCCCATCCTGACCCGGCGATCCCTCATGTGCTCGAAGGCTGGGGCGCTTTTGGAGAAGGGATCGGTCATCACCTGGACCTGGGCGAGATGTTGATCCGCAATGTTCCGACTGACATCCGCTCGCCCTATGGCGGCGGAGTGGAGGTCGCCGGCAATTCAATCTTTGTTTTCGAAGTGGCGGGCCTGTGCATCGGACACCTCGGCCATTTACACCACATGCCGACACCAGAGCAATTTGCCGCGCTCGGGCGCCTGGATGTTGTGATGGCGGCGGTGGACGGAGGGATGACGCTGGCGCTGCCGGAGATGGTTGAGGTTCTACGCCGCCTCAGATCTTCGGTGATCCTGCCGATGCATTGGTTCACGGATTACTCGCTGGAGCGCTTCCTGACCCAGATCAGCGGTCAGGCAGGCGGCGAATTCGATGTTATTCAGGAGGGGGACGCGGACATCACGGTCTCACTTCGGACGCTGCCGGATCGCCCTACCATCTATGTTTTGCGCCCCTCCTACCTGCGGGATGGTGAATAGAGCCTCTTGCCTTGCCCGCCGGGATTGGACATGCAGGGCGTATGACGCTGTATCCCGCCGATCCCGCCTTTGCTGATGGTCTTGCCTCTGGGTTGCCCAAAGGGGTGCTGCGCGCGCCCGAGCCACGCTATTTGGAAGAGCCACGCGGGCGCTACCAAGGGGAAGCGGGCCTTTTGGCCTTGCCTCGCAATACCCAAGAGGTGGCGACACTGATCCGCGCAGCCCATAAGGCGCGTGTGCCCGTTGTGCCCTATGGAGGCGGAACCGGCCTTGTCGGCGGGCAGGTCATGCCCGGGGCACCTGCGCCGCTACTCTTGTCGCTGGAGAAGATGAATGCGATTCGTGGCGTCTACCCGGAGGAAAACGTGCTGATCGCCGAAGCCGGTGCCGTTCTGGCGGATGTCCAGGCGGCGGCGGCAGAGGCTGGTCGGCTGTTTCCGCTGTCTTTGGCGGCGGAAGGCTCGGCGCGGATTGGCGGCAACCTTGCGACCAATGCAGGCGGGGTCAATGTGCTGCGCTATGGCAATGCGCGCGATCTGTGTCTGGGCCTTGAGGCGGTGCTGCCAAACGGCGAGATCTGGCATGGGCTTTCACGTCTTCGCAAAGACAACACCGGCTATGACCTTCGAAATCTTTTGATCGGCTCCGAAGGCACGCTTGGGGTCATCACGGCGGCCTCTTTGAAACTGTCGCCAATCCCGGCAGGGCGCGGGACGGCCATTTTCGTGGTGCCTTCACCTCTGGCGGCGATCTCTTTGTTGTCTCTGGCACGCGATACTTTGGGAGAGGGGATCAGCGCTTTTGAACTGATCCACCGGCAGGGTCTCGATTTCCTTGCCGAGACCCTGCCGCAACTGCGCCAGCCTTTTGAAAGGGCGCCTGAGTGGTGCGTGTTGATCGAGCTGGGCCTAGCCCGCGGTCTTGATCCCGAGACGGCGCTGGCCGATCTGTTCGAGGCGGCGATGGAGGCGGAACTGGCGCTTGATGGGGTGATCGCCCAGTCCGAAGCGCAGCGCGATGAGCTCTGGGCGGTACGTGAGAATATCCCCGAGGCCAACCGGCTAATCGGATCGGTCTCAAGCCACGACATTTCGGTGCCGATTTCTGCGATCCCCGATTTCATTGCGCGCGGCGGAGGGGCGATTGCTGCGCTGGGCGAAGGCGACATGCGGATCAATTGCTTTGGTCACCTCGGAGATGGGAACCTGCACTACAATGTCTTCCCGGCGCCTGGAAAGACGCGCAAGGCTTATGAACACCTGCGCGATGCCGTGAAGCGGACGGTGCATGATCTGGTGCACGACTTTGGCGGATCTGTTAGCGCAGAGCATGGCATTGGCCGCCTGAAAACCGCGGATCTGGAGCGCTATGGCGATCCGGTGAAACTGGCGGCCATGCGCGCCATCAAGGCGGCGCTGGATCCCCATGGCATCATGAATCCCGGTGCGGTGCTGCGACAGGCAGGCTAGCAAACAGGCTCTCCCGCGCCCGCGGGATCTGGCTGCGCCAGAGCCCTGGCGGCCTTGGGCCCGGCAGCGGGCTGCGCCCGCTGTGCGCCTCTTGCCAAGGTCGGCTGATCCTTCACGCGGCTGTGGGTGTGGCAGAGGGACGGCGCGGGCGGCTGCGCATCAGAAGCCAGCCGATGATCAGGATATTCAGCCCGTTCCAGGCGATACCGTTGATGAAGGCCATCTGGTAGTTGCCGGTCACATCATAGATCCAGCCCGACATCCAGCCCCCCAGTGCCATGCCAAGGATGGTCATCATCATCACGAAGCCCACTCGCGCGCCAGCTTCTTTCGGGGGCATGTATTCGCGCACCACAAGCGCATAGCTGGGCACGATACCGCCCTGGGCGAGGCCGAAGAGTGCGCTCACCATATAGAGCGGGACCATGCCGTCAAAAGGCAGGTAGAAGAACAGCGCGATGCACTGCAGGACCGACCCGATCATAAGGATCGCAACGCCGCCCAGCCGGTCCGCTGCAAGGCCCGAGATGATCCGGCTGACCACGCCGCCGAGCAGCATCAAAGACAGCATCTCGGCGCCCACAGCCGGGCCATAACCGAGGCCCACGCAGTAGGCGACAATGTGCACCTGCGGCATCGACATGGCCACACAGCAGCCGACTCCGGCTAATCCCAGAAGCCACTGCAGGCTGCACGCCGAAAGACCCGAACTGCGGGCGTTGAGCGCCGAGGCCGCATCCGATGCGGCATAGGCCTCTGCCGGAACCCGGCGGCGCAGCAGCAGTGCAAGCGGGATCACCACGGTGACGGTAATCGCAGCGAGGGCAAGATAGACCATGCGCCAGCCGCTGCTTTCCAGCAGGTCTGCCAACAGCGTCGGCCAGAGCGCGCCGGAAAGGTAATTGCCGCTGGCCACCAGCGCCACGGCAATGCCGCGACGCCTGAGGAACCAATGCGAGATATCGGCAATAAGCGGACCAAAGCCGACCGCCGTTCCAAGCCCCAACAACAGATGCGTCAGGGACAGGAGCGCCATGTTAGGCGCAAGGGTCGACAGCAGATAGCCAGAGGCGGTGGCGCAGACGGCGCCGATCAGGGACAGGGTGATGCCAAAGCGATCCACCAGCCGCCCGATGGCCAGATTGCCTAGGGCAAAACCCACCATCGTCAGCGTGTAGGGCATCGAAGATTCGGCGCGCCCGGCGCCAAACTCCGCCTCGACCGCGGGCATGATCACGATAATGGCCCACATGCCCACATTGGCCACCGTTGCAATGGCGAGCGTTACCAGCAGGCGGAGCCAGGAATACCGGCTGTCGAGGATATCGGAGGTGGTCATGTCGGCACGCTAGGGCGCGTGCCGACGGGCTGCAACAGAATTCGCCAGACCCTGTCCCGGCCCGGCCGTGCAGGAGTTAATTGGGCAGGATGACCTTGTCGATCACATGGATCACGCCGTTTTCTGCTTCGATGTCGGCAGTCACGACGCTGGCGTCATTGACCATCACGCCCTTGTCCAGATCGATCATGATGTTGCCGCCCTGAACAGTGGCGGCACTCATGTCGTCTGTGAGGTCCGTGGACATCACCTTGCCCGGTACAACGTGATAGGTGAGGATCGAGATCAACTGATCCTTGTTTTCAGGTTTCAGCAGCTCTTCGACAGTCCCTTCCGGCAGGGCGGCAAAGGCGGCATCGGTCGGAGCAAACACCGTGAAGGGGCCTTCGCCTTTCAGGGTGTCAACAAGACCAGCGGCCTGAACGGCGGCGACCAGCGTGTTGAAGTCTCCGGCGCCGACGGCGGTGTCGACGATATCCTTGGAATGACCGCCGGCGAAAGCCGCACCGGCCATGAACAGTGTCGCTGCGGTTGTCGTCATCATCTTGCGGAACATTTCGGTTTCCTCTCTGTTTCGATTGCAAGACGCCCTCAAAGGCATCGAAATCACTACGGGAGAGGTTCGCTCCTGGATGTGGCGGAATTCAGCCGGTTTGGCTTTGACAAAAAGGTCGCCGGGACTAAGCCCGGTGACCCACGGATTTCCAATAAACTCTATGTGATCAACCTGTGATTGATCTGTTGTCCTGCAGGCTGCCGGGGCTGCTCAGTCCCCTTCGAATTCGCACAGGACGTGGACATCCATACCCATGTTTTCGAGCTTCTTACGGCCGCCCAGATCCGGCAGATCCACAATGAAAGAGCAGGAGATAATCTCGCCGCCAAGGCGTTCGATCAGCTTGATCCCTGCGCCAGCGGTGCCGCCTGTCGCCAGGAGGTCGTCAACCACCAGCACCTTTTCGCCGGGCTGGATGGCGTCGTCGTGGATCTCGACGATCGCCTCGCCATATTCCAGCTGGTATTCTTCGCTGATGGTGGTGCCGGGCAGTTTGCCTTTCTTGCGGATCGGCACGAAACCAACGCTTAGCTGGTGCGCGATGGCACCGCCCAGGATGAAACCCCGCGCCTCAAGGCCGACCACCTTGTCGATCCGCTCGCCCGCATAGGGATGCAGCATCTGATCGATGGCCATGCGAAAGCCGCGCGGATCGGCAAAGAGCGTGGTCACATCGCGGAACATGATCCCCTCGTGCGGGAAATCGACGATGGTGCGGATGTAGTCCTTGACGGCGGTCTTCTTGGGCATGGATGGCTCCTGCTTGCGGGATCGGTTGGCGTTTGGTCATGGCGCCTGGATCGCAAAAGGCATCAGGGCCGCCCCGGGGTTTGGCCGAAGCGCGCTGCCCATGCAAGGAAAACCTTCGGCTATCAGGCGGTCGGGCGTCGCAGAAAAGCGGTGAACAGGCCCATGCCGATCAGCGCAGCACCGCCTGTCCGCGTAAGGGCGCGAATGGCGGCAGGTTTGGCGATCCAGTCGCGCATATGACCGGCGAGCAGCGCATAGATCAGGGCGGAGAGAGCTCCCAGTGTCACATAGGTGGCGATCAGGATCGAGAATTGCGGCAACAGTGCCTCGTTCGGTCGGATGAACTGAGGGACAAAGGCAATGAAAAATGCGATGGATTTCGGGTTGAGAGCTGTCACCAGAGCGGCATGCCCAAAGACGCTGCGCGTTTCTGCGTCAGCTTTACCCTCAAGAATGGTGAGGCCGCCTGTTGGAGCACTGCGCCAGAGCTTTATTCCCATCCACATCAGATAGGCTGCTCCGGCCCATTTCAAAATGGAAAACAGGGTTGCCGAGGCCAGGACCAGTGTTCCCACCCCGGCCAGAGAGGCTGTCATTGCGACAAAATCTCCCAAAGCCACGCCAAGAGCGGTCCCGACAGCGACCTGCCGTCCACGGGACAGCGCGTAGCTCAGGACCAGCAGGATCGTGGGGCCGGGAATGACAATCAGCGCCGCAGATGCGGCCACGAAAGCCAGCCAGATGTTGAGGTCCATTGTGTGCTCCTGTGCTGTTGGGGGTAGAGAACGTTTAGGCGTTCAGAACGCGTCCGGCGACGGCATCCAGTTTGGCCAACAACCCAGGATCGCGCTTTTCCGGTGCGGTCATGATGGCATATTCGAGGGCGGTATCACAGCCGTGCGGGCAGGGGGCGCGGTTGGCGCCCAGAATAGCGGGCAGGCGGCGCACCAGCTCGCGCCCGTTGCTGGAGTTGCCCTGCAAGGTCGCCAGAATGGCCGTGATATCTACGGCGCCGTGATCCGGGTGCCAGCTGTCATAGTCGGTGACCATCGCGATGGAGGCGTAGCACAGTTCCGCCTCGCGGGCGAGTTTGGCCTCGGGCATATTGGTCATGCCGATCACGTCGCAGCCCCAGCTTTCGCGGTACATTTTGGATTCTGCGACGGATGAGAACTGCGGTCCCTCCATGCAAAGATAGGTTCCGCCGCGGTGCACCTTGATGCCTGCATCGCGCGCAGCTGTTTCTGCCGCGTCGCTCAACCGTTCGCAGGTGGGATGCGCAACGCTGACATGTGCGACGCAGCCCGTGCCAAAAAAGGATTTTTCGCGCGCAAAAGTGCGGTCGATGAACTGGTCCACGATGACAAAATCGCCTGGCGCCATTTCCTCGCGAAAGGATCCGCAGGCCGAGACAGAAAACACATCCGTCACCCCCAGGCGTTTCAGCGCATCAATATTGGCGCGGTAGGGGACCTCGGTCGGAGAGTGCACATGGCCGCGACCGTGCCGGGGCAGGAAGGCCATTTTGACGCCCTCCAGCGCACCCGTCAGGATCTGATCCGAAGGCGCCCCCCAGGGGGTGTCCACATTGACCCATTCGGCGCCATCCAGCCCGTCAATGTCATAGATGCCGGAGCCGCCGATCACGGCAATCATGGTGTCCTTGGTCACGTCCTGCTCTCCTGCTGATGCTGCTCTTTCGGTATGCGCAAGCCGCTGCCCTCTTGGCAAGCCCTGCTGTATCGCCATGGCAAAATTGGCTCCTCCTGTCGGCAGGTTGATCGCGTGTTGCGCATGTCAGGCGTGTGTTCTTGATGCGCGACTCAAGGCGCTGTCCATCATTCGGCGGAAGGTCGGGCACTGACTGTGGTCCGGCGCTGCGCAGTCGGCCACGTGACGCAGGGCGCGCGACAGGACACGCAGTTCGCGGATGCGTTGCTCGACCTCATCGGCACGTTGATGCAGTCGTTGGCGGTCCAGGCCGAACCCCTCTGAGCCGCCCAGCATAGCGCCGATCTCTTGCAGGCTGAATCCGGCCGCCCGTCCCATGGCAATCAGGGCCAACTGGTCAAGAACGCTGTCATCATATTGCCGCCGCAGGCCTTTGCGGCTGTCAGCTTTGATCAGACCAATCTCTTCGTAATAGCGCAAAGCTGAAGGTTTGACGCCGCTGCGCCGGGAGATCTCTGCGATGTCCAATGATTTCATCTTGACCTCAAGTTCACTTGAATTTGCACAGATGAGACCTCTAGCAGATTTGGATGTAGGACAGGAGCAAAAAATGGAGATGAGTGGGAACGCAATATGGGAACTCGCCTTTGTCGGGGCGTTGGCCACGGCGTTGATTGATGTTGCGGCATGGGCACGTGAGCGTTGGTTTGGCGCGCGAGGGCCGAACTGGGGGGTCGTCGCACGCTGGGTATTGGGGCTGGGTCGGGGGCGCCTTGCCCTGAGCGCCGCGGATAAGGTCCGACCTGCAAGCCGTTTTGAGGCCGCGCTGGGCTGGGTCTTTCACTACGCGGTAGGTATCGCTCTTGCCTGTGGTCTCTGGTTTGTCGCCGGTTCAGGATGGCTTCGGGAGCCTGCGCTGGGTCTGACAGTTGCCTATGGCGCAGTGACCGTGGCATTGCCTTTCTGCCTATTGCAGCCTGCAATGGGTCTGGGCTTTGCCGCAAGCAAGACACCTGCTCCGTGGCGCGCGCGGATCAATAGCCTGATCACCCATGGTCTTTTTGGGTTTGGTCTGTTCTTGGGCACTGTGCTGTTGGAGGTGCTTTTGGTGCCCTGACCGAGGATCCAAATGGGGGCAGGCCGGATCACGAGCCTTGTCCCCAAGGACAGTTTCGGCTAGGCGGGCAGCAAAGTGACCTCCTCCAGCCACAGGTATTCTTGATGAAACGCGCCGCCATGGCCCTTTTGGCCAATCGTATCTCCCCGCCGAACCTTTCCATCATGCAGGACGAGGGCTGGTCGGTGGGCCGCGTGCGCACCGAGTTGTTGTCAGGGCTGACGGTTGCGCTGGCGCTTGTGCCCGAGGCGGTGGCCTTTGCTTTTGTGGCCGGTGTGCACCCGCTGGTCGGGCTTTATGCGGCCTTCATGGTCGGGTTGATCACCGCGCTGATCGGCGGTCGGCCCGGCATGATTTCCGGGGCGACGGGGGCGCTGGCGGTGGTTATGGTGGCGCTGGTGGCTGAACACGGCGTTGAATACCTGTTTGCGACCGTGATCTTGATGGGCATCCTGCAGGTCATCGCGGGTGTGATGCATTGGGGCAAATTCATCCGTCTGGTGCCGCATCCGGTGATGCTGGGATTTGTGAACGGTCTGGCCATCGTGATCTTCCTGGCGCAGCTGACGCAGTTCAAGGTGCCGGGCACAGGTGGCGCCGAGTGGCTGAGCGGGGCGTCGCTCTACATGATGCTCGGTCTTGTGGGGCTGACCATGCTGATCATCTGGGGCACGCCCAAGGTGACCAGCGTCATCCCGGCGCCCTTGGCCGGGATTGGTATCGTGGCCATTCTGGTGATCGCGCTGGGCCTTGATGTGCCGCGCGTCGGCGACATGGCCTCGATCGAAGGCGGGCTGCCGAGCTTTCACAATCCGTTCGGCACCGGAGAAGGCCTTTATGGCACCATGCTTGCGCCTTTCACCTTTGAGACGTTCCAGATCATTCTGCCCTATGCCGTCATCCTTGCCGCCATTGGCCTGATCGAAAGCCTGCTGACCCTGAACCTTGTGGGGGAGATCACCGGCAAACGTGGCGGTGCCAGTCAGGAGTGCATTGCGCAAGGAGCCTCCAATATCGTCACTGGGTTCTTTGGCGGCATGGGCGGCTGCGCCATGATCGGACAGTCGATGATCAATGTGAAATCGGGCGGGCGCACGCGGATTGCAGGCATTACTGCGGCTCTGTTCCTGCTGCTCTTTATCGTTGTTGCCTCGCCCTTGATCGAACAGATCCCGCTGGCCGCCCTGGTGGGGGTGATGTTCATGGTGGTGATCGGAACCTTTGCCTGGAATAGCTTCAAGGTGATGACCAAGGTGCCGCCGATGGATGCCTTTGTCATCGTTTTGGTGACCGTTGTGACCGTGATGACTGACCTTGCGATTGCGGTGGTTGTCGGGGTGATCGTCTCGGCACTGGCCTATGCCTGGAACAATGCTCGCCGCATCCATGCGCGCACCCGCGAGTCCGTGAGCGACAAGGGCGCCAAGGTCTATGAGATCGAAGGACCGTTGTTCTTCGGCTCTACCGATGGATTCATCGAGCTGTTTGATGTTCAGGGTGACCCCGAACGGGTGATCGTGGATTTTGCAAACAGCCGAGTGGTTGACCAGTCGGCCTTGCAGGCAATCGAAGCCTTGGCGGCAAAATATGAGGAGGCGGGCAAAACCATTGTACTGCGTCATCTCAGCCGTGATTGTCATCAGCTGCTGTCAAAGGCGGGGCACCTTATGGTCGACAGCGATGATGATCCTGAATATGCGCTGGCCGTGGATTACTCGGTCAAGACAGGGGTTCTGGGCGGGCACTGACCTTAGGAAGCAGTGTTTTGAGGGTGGCCTGTGGAGACAAATCCACAGGCCAATTTTGATGACATCTCAGGCTCACCAAAGCAGCAGCATCAGATCCACCCTCGCGCGACCTGTCTGGCACAAGCCCGGTCCGGCGCGACAAGCAAAATGGCCGTATCCACGCCCAATCGGGCGCGGACCCTCGGCAATTTGGCTTGCACTTGGTCCGGGTTGTGCCTGACCGTCTGCGTCGAGGGCGGCTCCGAAGCAGCAGTTTGGACCGAGGCGGGCGTGATCAGTCCGGGGCGAGGCTTTCGAGCATATCGAGATCGCCCGCGATCAGAGCAGGTTCGGCGCGCAGGATCAGATCTACTGGCCAGTCCCACCATTTGAGCGCCAGAAGCCGGGCAATCTGGGGTTTGGAGAAGCGGAACCGTTCGGGCCGCCCCGGATTGCCGGTGACGATGCCATAGGCGGGCACTGTGCCTCGAACGACGGCGCCTGCGCCAATGATTGCGCCATCGCCAATGCGCGAACCGGGCAGGATCAATGCGCTATAGCCGATCCAGACATCATTGCCGATCACCGTGTCGCGGGTGTCGGGCTGAAAGCCCGCCATCTGATCCGGGTCGAAGACCGGGAAAGGATAGCAGCTGAGCCCCTCCTGCCCGTGGTTTGCCGAAGATGTGATGAAGCGCGCGCCATGGGCGATCTGGCAGAAACGCCCGATCACCAGTCTCTCGCGCGCACCGGGAAAGAGATAGGGTGCCAGATGCGCGGCCCAGTCTGCGGGAGGGGCGAAATCCGAAGCATAGGTATAGTCACCGACCTGGAAATTCGGATGTTCAACCGCGCGTGACAGCATCACGGTGCCATCGTGGGGCGTCCCATCCGGCAGGATAATCGGGTGGCGCAGGTTTGGGTCGGGCAGGGGCATGGATCAGTCGTCCGGTCGCGCGAGTGAAAAGACCTCGGTGACGCGGGAATAGTCGCGATAGCCCAGCCGCGCGAGGGGTTCAAAGCTGGTGACGTCGAACATCCCGTCCTTCAGGCAGTCATCGCGCAGATGCACGCCCGTGACCTCGCCAAAAGCGACACGGTTTGAGGCGCCGGGCAGATCGACGATCTTGGTCAGTTTGCATTCCAGCGCCGCCGGAGCATCAGCGATGCGGGCGCAGTTTATGGTGTCACACTCAACAGCGGTCAGGCCCGCATGGGTAAATTCGTCGACCTCTTTGCCCAGCGTTTGCGAGCTGGCATTCATCGCATCGCGCATGGCGTAGGCGACGATATTGACGCAGAAGACGCCGGTTTCCTCGATATTGGCCATGCTGTCTTTGGTGTTGGCCTGATCCTCCTTGCTGCCGGTAGAGGCAAACATCACCTGCGGCGGTGTGTAGGCGACGCCGTTGAAGAAGGAATAGGGCGCCAGGTTGTTCACCCCGTCGCCCGAGCGGGACGAGATCCAGCCGATCGGGCGCGGGGTGATCACGGCGTTGAACGGGTTGTGGGGCAGGCCGTGGCCGTCTTCGGGGCGGTAGAACATGCGCATCTCCAAGTGTTTGCTCAATGCTTAGGCCCGTGTTAGGGCGATTTCCACCCCCATAGGGGCGATTTCGCGGAGGCGTGAGTGGCGTGATCGAATTGAAACCGGAACAGCCAGACGACCGCTGGGAAGTCGAGGCGCTATACGATCTGTGCTTTGCGCCGGGGCGCGAGGCGCTGTCCTCTTACCGTTTGCGCGACGGGGTTGCGCCGGTTTCCGGCCTCAGCCTTGTGGCGCGAGATGAGTTGGGGATCCTGGCCGGAGCAATACGGTTTTGGCCCGTACATGTGGGCGATGCCGCGGCCCTGCTTTTGGGGCCGGTGGCCGTGCACCCCACCCATCAGGGAGAGGGACTGGGTGGTTCCTTGATCCGGGACAGTCTGGCGCGCGCCCATGCCAGCGGCTGGGCAAGGGTCATGTTGGTTGGGGACGCGCCCTATTACAGCCGGTTCGGTTTTGAAAAGCTGGAAGGGGTACTGATGCCGCCTCCCACCAATCCGGACCGGGTGCTGGGGCTTGCGCTGTCCGAAGGGGCCTGGGACTGTGTTCGCGGCGATGTGATACGCTGGCGCCAGAATTGATCAGCATCCTTTGCAAAGCGCGCTTCAACTTCCGGGATAATCTCTGCTATCAAGAGGCTGCAGGACAGAACGGCCAGAGTTGTCTTTTCTGATCGCCGGGTAAATCAGGTGGTATCTCTTTGAACACATCCGCACGTCTTTCCGTCACGGGATCGAAAGTTGTCACTCAGGTTGCGGCGCTCTGCTGCCGTATGACCAAGGCTGGCAAGCCGCGCATTCTGATGATTACCTCGCGCGGCACCGGGCGTTGGATCTTGCCAAAGGGTTGGCCCATACCAGGGCGAAGCCTGGCGCAATCGGCAGCGATCGAAGCCTGGGAAGAAGCTGGCGTTCGGGGCGTTCCGATTGAACAGTGCCTTGGCGAATACGAATACGAAAAGTGGCGGCGGGATCTTGAGCCTCTATCTTGTCTGGTACGCGTCTATCCAGTCATCGTGACGGCGCTGAAAGATGAGTTTCCCGAGCAGGAAGAAAGGAAAAGGTCCTGGAAGTCCCCGCGAAAGGCTGCTGCTCTGGTGCAGGAAAAAGGGTTAAAAGCCATCCTTGAGCGCTTTGACCCCAAGGTGATCGAGTCGGATTTGTTCCACTCTGGAAGCTCGAGGCGGGAAAGACCTGTTGAGCCAGGGGCTGCAACGAGAAAAAGATGATACGCTACAGCTTGAGATGTTCAGAAGGCCACAGCTTTGACAGCTGGTTCCAATCGGCAGATGCCTACGACAAGTTGGCGGGCGCTGGCATGGTGTCTTGCGCGATATGTGGTGGCTCAAAGGTCGAAAAGGCCATCATGGCGCCCAGGGTGCGTCCCGGGCGCAAGGCTGTGTCTTCTGTTGGAGAGTCTGAAGGTGCATATCAGCCGCAAGAGGCCCCAGTGCAAGCGGAGCCCACGCCTCCTGCGCCGGTCGCTGGCGCTTTAAGCGCTCCATCCAGCGAAATGGAGCAGGCGATCAAGGAACTGCGTAAACAGATTGAGGATAACTCTGACTACGTTGGCAAGGATTTCGTGTCCGAGGCACGGGCGATGCATCTGGGGGAAGCACCGTCCCGCGCGATCCATGGAGAGGCGCGATTGGATGAGGCCAAAGCTCTGATCGAAGATGGGGTTCCGGTGTTGCCTTTGCCATTTGGTCCAAAGCGAAAAACGAATTGAGGAACAAGTTCATGCACGCAGTTGTAACCGGGTCCAGCCGGGGCATTGGCCGGGAGCTTGTGCTTCGGCTGACAGATGCAGGATATGAGGTGACAGGGACCTCGCGCGACCATTCCTCAGGGGTGCGGCTGGATGTCTGTGATCCAGGACAACAAGCGCGATTCGCGGCGCAGCTTGGCGAGAAGCCAATTGATCTCTTGGTTTGCAACGCAGGTGTTTATCTCGACAAGGGGCTTTCGATTGAAGAGTACACAGCCGAAGTCTGGTCAAAGTCATTGGCGGTCAATGTGACTGGCGTCTTCCTGACCGTGCAAGCCCTGTTGGGGAACCTGCGCCGTGCGGAAAAGCCCAAGATCGCGATCATATCATCTCAGATGGCCAGCCATGCCCGGGCCCCTGGCGGCAGCTACGCCTATCGTGCCTCAAAGGCTGCGGCGCTCAATATTGGACGAAACCTTGCAACGGACTTGCAGCCCGAAGGCATTGCAGTCGGTATCTATCATCCCGGATGGGTGCGCACCGACATGGGCGGCAGCGAAGGAGACATTTCCGTCGAGGAATCCGTCGAAGGCCTCATGCATGAATTCGATGTCCTGGACATGAGCACCACGGGCTGCTTCCACACCTGGGACGGGCGCATCCACGCCTATTGATCTGGCGGGCCAATACGTTCCCCCAATGCGTTCCCAACGCGTGACTTGGACAAAAAACGCCAGAGCGGTCAGGCTCTGGCGTTTCTCTTTTTTGTGCTTGCAAGCGGGTCACATTCACTCCCAGCAGCTGACCAGAACGGTCATACCGCTGGCTTGGCGAACCAAAGCTTCGTTTGGCAGGGCCGCGCCGCTGCCGCTTGTGGGCGCCATCGGGATATTGGCCGCGATCAGCGCCTCTCGCAATGCGCCGGCATTGACGCCAAAGCTTACGCCCTCAGGCAGTCGTCGGCCTTTGATTTCCTGCGGAAGCAACATGCCAAGAACCGCACCCGATGCGTCAAGAACCGGACCGCCAGCGTCGCCTGCCTGCGCAACCAAATCGAGGCGGATCACGCCGGTGTCGCCATCCAGGCTCTTGATGTCGGCGAGGGTGCCAAAGGTCAGGCTCGGCGCACCAAGAACCCCCTCATAGGAAAATCCGGAGGCGGCGACTTCGGATTGCAGACGCGGAGACTGCATGCTGAGACCGGCGATGGCCATTGGCGCAAGCCGTTCCACCGGCTGCAGGATTGCAAAGCCATTCTCCGGGTCATTTACCGCCACCGTGGCCTCATATCCATGGTCCAGTGTGATGCGGCTGCAGCCGGCAATCACATCCGAGGTGGTGACAACAGTGCCGTTCTGTCCCACAAAGAAGCCCGAGCGTGACAGGCGCGGCTTGCGCACCTCAAGCCCGGCCAAAAGGTCGATGCTTTGGCTCAGATCGCTTCCGGCGGTGTCCTCCAGAACCCCGTCGATCCGGGCAAAGCTTTCGCGCATAGCGGCCAGAATACGGCTGCGGCGGGCCTCATCCCCGGCGGGCCAGATCAGGGTAAAGCCCTTGATCTCTCCGCCCTGCAGACGGGCCTCGGTGTACGAGACGATCTGACCATTGCGTCCTTCGATGGTGAAACTGTCGCTGCCACGCTCGCGCGGGCCGGTCAGGGGCACGATTTCCAGGGTTTGCATGATGTCATAGAGGCCGAACAGGGTGTTCTTGTCACCGCGCTGACTGATCAAGAGGACACGGGCACCAAGGTTGCCACGGCTGTCATAGTGGGCAAAGGGCGATTCATAGCGGGCAAAGGCGACCTCTGCAGCCGGGATCTGCATGGAAATGCCCGCGCGCGTGTCTACAACCTCGGCCATGCCAACCGAGATCAGCGGTGCATTGTAGTCATCCATCAACAGTTTGCGCTGCGCGGTGGTCAGAACGCCGGTGGGCTCGAAGCCTTTGCTGAGCTGCCAGTCGGACATCGCACCGCGTGTGCCGCGGCCAAAGGATCCGTCGATTGCCGAATTGTAAAATCCGGCCGCTCTGAGGGCGATCTGCAGATCTTTCTTCTCATCGCGGCTGAGGGCCTGTTCGCTGCGACGCGCCTGGGCAGGGGTCTCATCTGGTAACGTGACCTGTGGCTCAGGCGCGCTCACGACCGGGCTGCCCACCTCGGGCTGGACGGGGGCTGTCGCTGTGGCCTGATCCCGCGCGCCCACCGGGTAGAACTGGCTGCGTAGGTTTTCCTGAAAGGCGATAAAGCTGTCGCGCGGAATTTGCCCTTCGGAGCGATAAACTTGCAGCACGCGTTCCGCGTCCTGGCGTGTGTAGGGGCCAAGCAGGATACCGTACCAGCCCGCGCCCAGCGTGAAGCCGGCCACATCTGGCAGGCGCGAGGCAAAGTCTTGCGCCTCTGCCTGGGCCTCTGTCAGCGATGGCCGCGCGGCGACCTGGATCCAGACGGTATCCTGGCCCGCCTGTTGGGCATGGGCGGGTCCGCCAAAGGCGACCGTAATCATTGTGAACGCCAGCAGTAGGGCGGTGGTAATTCTTTTCATTGCAGGACCTCTATCCCGATGGGGTAATTTGTTGCCGGGCACATAAGCATTTTAGCCCCCTAAAGAAAACTCCTGGTAAACGGGGAATTCAGTCCTTGATGCAGCATTCCATCACCTTTCTCGTGACCAAGCTGCTCTCGGGGCTGGTTTGAAAGGCGAGACGACTAGCCGTTGACGCTTGGCAGGGGGTTGCATAGGAAGAGCCTCGCATTCGCTGACCCATAAAGATGTCCCAGAGAGGGATCTGACATGACCCAGAACACCATCGCTGCCTCCGCCTCTACGGGCGCTCCGCGTTCTTTCCAGGAGATCATCCTGCGGCTTCAGGCCTATTGGGCATCCAAGGGCTGCGCCATCATGCAGCCTTATGACATGGAAGTCGGCGCGGGCACCTTCCACCCTGCGACCACGCTGCGCTCGCTTGGCTCGGCGCCCTGGGCTGCGGCCTATGTACAGCCCTCGCGCCGCCCGACCGACGGGCGCTACGGGGAAAACCCGAACCGCCTGCAGCACTACTACCAGTATCAGGTCCTGATCAAACCGTCGCCGCCGAACCTGCAGGAGCTGTATCTCGGCAGCCTCGAAGCCATCGGCATCGACATGGATCTGCACGACATCCGCTTTGTCGAGGACGACTGGGAAAGCCCCACTTTGGGCGCCTGGGGTCTGGGCTGGGAAGTCTGGTGCGACGGTATGGAGGTCAGCCAGTTCACCTACTTCCAGCAGGTTGGGGGGCATGACTGCGCGCCGGTCTCGGGCGAGTTGACCTACGGGCTTGAGCGTCTTGCGATGTATGTCCTTGGCATTGATCACGTGATGGACATGCCCTTTAACGACCCGGATGCGCCGATCCCGCTGACCTATGGCGATGTGTTCAAGCAGACCGAAGAAGAATACGCCCGTTGGAATTTTGATGTCGCCAATACCGACGTCCTGCTGCGTCACTTTGAAGAGGCCGAGGCCGAATGCACCACCATCCTGGCGCAGGCACATATCGACCCCAAGACGGGCAAGCGCATCATTATGGCGCACCCGGCCTATGATCAATGTATCAAGGCCAGCCACATTTTTAACCTGCTCGATGCGCGCGGCGTTATTTCCGTGACCGAACGACAGGCCTATATCGGTCGGGTGCGGGCACTGGCCAAGCAATGCGCTGACGCATTTGTGCAAACCGAAGCAGGTGGTCAGGCCGCCTGAGGGGCAGACCTGAGAGGAAGAAACGCCATGATGGGCAAGGTGATAGCGATTGTTCTGGGGATCTGCGCGCTGGTTGCAGGCGTCTCCATGTATTACCTGCAGGTCTACGGGTTCTATGAAGATGTGACGCCGCAGCCCGGCCTTGATGTCGTTCTGACGCCGCTGGACGGTTCTGAGCCGCGTCCGATTTCCTATGCCGATTTTCAGGCCATCGATGCCGACAGCTCCCCGATCCGCTACCGGGCGTGTTTCTCAACAGACATGACTCTGCAGGAGCTCGGCTCGGATTTTGCGACCTCGGATTTGATCGTGCCGCGCAATGCGCCGGGTTGGTTCGATTGCTTTGATGCGGCGGCCATTGGTGCTGCCCTCAAGGACGGGTCGGCCAAAGTCTTTTTGTCCCTCAAGAACATCTCTTACGGGGTGGACCGGATCGTGGCGATTGATGCGGAGGGGCGTGGTTTTGTCTGGCACGAGCTTAATAATTGCGGTGAGCAGATCTACAACGGCAGCGCCATCGTGACCGAGGCCTGCCCGCCGCGCCCAGAGACCGAATAGACCAGCACCCGGCTGGGCGGGTCAAAGGAAGGCAAGACCGCCAATGCTCATTCCCGATTTCATCACGGTGACCCTGGGACTGGCGGTGTTTCTGATCGGCGGAATGCTGAACCGAAAGCTTGCGCTGCTCAGGCGCTTGAATATCCCCGAGGCGGTCAGCGGCGGTCTGCTGGCCTCGCTGTTTTTCATGGGGGTTTATCTCGCCTCGGACATTGAGGTCGCCTTCGAACTGGAGGCGCGTGACTTCTTTCTGGTGCTGTTCTTTGCCGGGATCGGTCTCAATGCGCGGTTTGGCGATCTTGTTTCAGGCGGCCGACCCTTGGCGATTCTGCTGGGGCTGACCCTGCTGACAATCCTCGCGCAGAACCTGATCGGTGGGCTAGGGGCTGCCATGTTCGGCTATCCGGCGCAGGCCGGGGTGCTGTTTGGGTCCGCAGCGCTGATTGGCGGTCATGGAACCGCGATTGCCTGGGCGCCCGATGTCGCGGCCGCAACCGGCCTTGCCGCCGCGCCGGAACTGGGGGTTGCGGTTGCAACGCTTGGTTTGGTTCTTGCCGCTGTGGTAGGCGGTCCCCTTGCCGGATACCTGATCCAGCGCGACGCCCTGACGCCGGATCGCCCGGATCAGGGTCCGATTGCGGGTCTTGCGACGCCCAATGGCGCACCGCCCCAGACCATCACGCCAGATGGCATCATGCGCAGCCTTCTTTACCTGAATTTTGCGATCATCCTCGGCTACGGCGCCTGGGAGGGGCTTGAGGAGCTGGGCGTGAAGCTGCCGCTTTTTGTGCCCTGCCTTGTGGCGGGTATCGTCATCGCTAACCTGCGTGCGCTTCTGTTTCCTGCTGCCCCCGAGATTGCCCGCACGCCGTCGCTGGCTCTGATCTCCGAGGTCTCTCTCGGGATTTTCCTCGCGATCTCTCTGATGAGCCTGCAGCTTTGGACCATTGCGGATCTCGGTCCGGCCATACTGGCGGTGATGGCGGGACAGACTCTCTTTACGGTGGTCTTCGTTCTCTTTGTGCTCTTTCCACTCTTGGGTGGTGGCTATCGGGCAGCGGTTCTGGGGGCGGGTTTTGGCGGATTTGCTCTGGGCGCGACGCCGACGGCCATTGCCAATATGACGGCTGTGACCAAACGCTATGGCCCATCGCCTATTGCCTTTGTGGTGCTCCCCCTTGTATCCGCCTTCTTTGTTGATATTGCCAATGCAATCGTCATCCAGACGATCGTGAACTTCTGAGGATCCCAGATGCCCGACCTGCTGATTGAACTGTTCTCCGAGGAAATCCCGGCCCGCATGCAGGCGCGTGCGGCTGAGGATCTGAAAAAGCGGATGACCGACGGTTTGGTCGAGGCCGGTCTGACCTATGCTGCGGCCCACGCCCTGTCGACCCCGCGCCGTCTGACGCTGGCCCTTGAAGGGCTGCTGGCCGAAAGCCCGACCATCCGCGAAGAGCGCAAAGGGCCCAAGGTCGGCGCAGCTCTTCCGGCCCTAAAGGGTTTCGCACACGCTTTCGGAATTAGTCCGCAGGCTCTGCCGATGATTGATAGCCTTGCTGAAGGGGTGGGAACAAAAGTTATTGTCGACGATATCACTTTTGAGAACAGGGACGTAAAGGGTAAGCAAACGATTTTTGCGTCGTTTGAAAAGCCGGGCCGCCCAGCTGCGGAGATCATCGCCGAAGTGCTGGACGCAACCATCCGCAACTTCCCCTGGCCCAAGTCGATGCGCTGGGGCGCCGGGTCTTTGCGCTGGGTGCGCCCCTTGCAATCAATCCTCTGCATTCTGACGGATGAGGGCGGCGCTGAGGTGGTGCCTTTTGAGATCGAAGGCCTGAAAGCGGGTGATGTCACCAAGGGCCACCGCTTTATGGCGCCGGATGCCTTTTCGGTTGCCTCCTTTGAGGACTACACCGCCAAGCTGAAGCGCGCCCATGTGATCCTGGATGCGGCAGAGCGTGCAGATACCATCTGGCATGACGCCACCAACCAGGCCTTTGCCGCCGGTCTGGAGGTAGTCGAGGACAAGGGCCTTTTGGCCGAGGTTGCCGGTCTGGTGGAATGGCCGGTGGTGCTGATGGGCAAGATCGACGATGATTTTCTGGGTCTGCCGCCCGAGGTGCTGCAGACCTCGATGAAAGAGCATCAAAAGTTCTTCTCGGTCCGCAACCCCAAGACGGGACGGATCGAAGGGTTCGTGACCGTTGCCAACCGCGAGACCGCCGATCATGGCGCGACCATTCTGGCAGGCAATCAAAAGGTTCTGTCGGCGCGTCTGGCCGATGCCAAGTTTTTTTGGGAGAACGACCTGCGCGTCGCAAAGGGCGGCATGAGCGCCTGGACCGAAGCGCTGTCCAATGTGACATTCCACAACAAGCTGGGCACGCAAGCCGAGCGGATCGAGCGTATCGCGGCATTGGCCCGCGAGCTGGCGCCGGTTGTGGGCGCCGATGCGGATCTGGCCGAGCAGGCCGCGCGAGTGGCCAAGGCGGATCTGTCGTCGGAAATGGTCTATGAGTTCCCCGAGCTGCAGGGCCTGATGGGCCGGTATTACGCCGAGGCGGCGGGCCTGCCGCAGGAGGTCGCGAATGCCTGCGAGCAGCACTATTCGCCCCTTGGCCCTTCGGACGATGTGCCGGGCGAAAAACTCTCGGTCGTGGTGGCTCTGGCGGACAAGCTGGACACCTTGACGGGGTTCTGGGCAATCGATGAGAAACCCACGGGGTCAAAAGACCCCTTTGCCCTGCGCCGCGCCGCGCTTGGGGTGATCCGTCTGGTGCTGGAGAATGATATCCGCACGCCGCTGGATCAGCACATCGATGCCCATCTTCTGCGCCACGAGATGAAACAGAACGGCGAGGATGAGGTTGCAACCGGTCTTTTGAAGGACATGATCGAAGAGATCGCCGATCACGGCGTGTTCGGCTCGGCGGTGCGCACGGTTCTGGATGCCTTTGATGGTGATTTGCCAAAGCACCTTGAAGAGCTGAAAGATAGCCTGCCGGATGTGTCGCGCGACCTTTTGACCTTCTTCCATGACCGTCTGAAGGTCTTCCTGCGCGATCAGGGCATTCGTCATGATGTGATCGATGCCTGCATCGCGATGGAGGGCAATGATGATCTGACCCTTCTGGTCAAACGCGCCCGCGCTCTGGAGGCCTTCCTGAAGACCGAAGAGGGCGAGAACCTGCTGCAGGGCTTCAAACGGGCCAACAACATCCTGTCCCAGGCCGAGGAAAAGGATGGGGTGGAATATTCCTTTGGCGCTGACAAGAAATTCGCCGAAGACGCCAGCGAAACGGCCCTGTTCGACGCGCTGGAAGAGGGCGGTGGGGCGATCTCCACGGCCATCGAGGCCGAGGATTTCGCGGCCGCCATGGGCGGCATGGCCGCATTGCGCCAGCCGATCGATGCCTTCTTCGAGGCGGTTCAGGTGAATTCGGATAACGAAATCGTCCGTCGCAACCGGCTGAACCTCTTGGGACAGATCCGCAAGGTGTGCGGACAGGTTGCCGACCTTACCCGCCTCGAAGGGTGAGCATACGCGCCTCGGATGCGTGAATGGTCCCCGTGTCGCCAGACGCCGTGCAAATCGCGCGGCGTCTGTCATTTGAGGCGGTATCGTACGGGTGCTTCCCCCTTGCAGCACAGGCGATCCAGCTTATGCTGCAAAGATGCGGCAAGTGCCGCGGTGCAGAAACTTCAGGATAAACCATGCCCGACGCGCCCCTGGCCACGCTGATCACGCAGACAGCTCCGATTGCGACCTCCAGCCATGGCGGGCGCGCGAAGTGCTTACAGCGGCTGGTGCGCCTGGATCTGCCGGTGCCGCGGACCGTGGCGCTGTCCTTTGATGCGGTGCATGAGATCGCCAGCGGTCACCTGCCGAACATAGATGCGATCCTCAAGACATTTGCGCCGGATGCGCTGCTTTGCGTGCGCCCTTCGTCCGAGGACCCTGATTGGGGTGGGCCGGGAGCGATCCTCAACATCGGTATGAACGAAGCGCGCTGCAAGGATCTGTGCGCGCGCCTCGGCGAAGAGGCCGCAGCAGGTCTGTACCTGCGTTTTGTGCAATCCTACGCGGTGCATGTGGCGCGGCTGGATCCTGATGCCTTTGACGATGTCGAGGATGGCGGCCCGGATGCCTTGCGCGAAACGCTTCTGGCCTATGAGGCGGAAACGGATGAACCCTTCCCGCAGGACCCGGCAGAGCAGTTGGGTGCGGTGCTGCGCTCGATGGCGCGCGCCTGGGAGGGCACTTCGGCACGGCTCTTGCGCCAGGCCAAGGGTGCGCCTGCGGATGCGGGGCTCGGGCTGGTGGTGCAGGAGATGATCCCTGGGCTGGGGCAGGGCGAATGCGGATCCGGTGTTCTGCAGCTTGTCGATTCGCGCACCGGCAAGCCGCAGCTGACAGGTCGCTATCTCAGCCAGTCGCAAGGGCGCGAGGCGCTTGGCGCAGGCGCGCGGGCGCTGTTCCTGGAAAAAGATGAGCGCGGCCCATCGCTGGAAGAGCTTGCGCCGACGGCTTTTGCCGACCTGAAAACCCATGCCGAGCTGATGCGGCGGCGCCTGCGCGAGGAAATGCAGGTAGAGTTTGTCATCCAGGACGGCTCGGTTCATATCCTCGACGGGGTGCGTGTCGCCCGTTCGGCACGTGCCGCCGTGAGGATTGCTGTGGCCCTCGCACAGGATGGCATCATCCCGCCGCATGAGGCGCTGATGCGGGTCGATGCTCATGCGATGAACGAGTTGCTGCACCGGCAGGTTGCGCCTGACGCCAAACGGGACGTGATTGGCGCGGGAATCGCAGCCAGCCCCGGCGCGGCGACGGGGGCACTAGTGTTCAACGCGGTGGATGCCCAGGCCAGTGCGGCGCGCGGCGAGCCTTGTATTCTGGTGCGGCGCGAGACTTCGCCCGAGGATGTGCGCGGCATGCATGCGGCCGCCGGAGTTCTGACCGAGCGGGGCGGCATGACCAGCCACGCGGCCGTCATCGGGCGCGGTCTTGGGGTGCCTTGCATCGTTGGCGCCTCCAACATGAAGTTCCTGCCCAAGCGCAAACAACTGATGGCGCCTGACGGCCGCGTCTTTGGTCCCGGCGATATCGTGACCATCGATGGCAGCAGCGGGCAGGTTCTGGCGGGCGAGCCTGAGATGCTCGAGGCGGCGCAGGACGATGCCTTTCAGACGCTTCTTTCCTGGGCAGATGAGGCCCGCGATATGGGCATCCGCGCCAATGCGGACACGCCTGCAGACGCCCAGACAGCGCGCAATTTCAAGGCCGAAGGGATCGGCCTGTGCCGGACCGAGCATATGTTCTTTGATCCGGGCCGCCTGACGGTGATGCGCGAGATGATCTTTGCCGAAACCTCGGCCGGGCGGGCTGCGGTGTTGGCGCGGCTGTTGCCCATGCAGCGCAACGATTTCCGCGAGCTGTTCCGCATCATGGAAGGGTTGCCGGTTTGTATTCGCCTGTTCGATCCGCCCTTGCATGAATTCCTGCCGACCTCGGTATCCGGCCAGCGTGAGCTGTCCGAGGCGCTTGGCATTCCGGTCAGCGATGTGACCCGACGGGTTGAAGAGCTGGAAGAATACAATCCCATGCTGGGCCTGCGCGGTGTGCGCCTGGGCGTGACGGTTCCTGAAATCTACGACATGCAGGCGCGGGCGATCTTTGAGGCCACTCTTGAAGCCTCAAAGGATGGAGCGCCGGTTGTTCCGGAAATCATGATCCCGCTGGTCTCTGCGAAACGAGAGGTGGAACTGGTCAAAGCGCGTATTGATGCGGTGGCCCTGGCTGTCAGCGCCGAGCGCGGGCAAAAGTTCGACTATCGCCTTGGTGTCATGGTGGAAACGCCACGCGCGGCGCTCAGGGCCGAGGAAATCGCGGTTCATTCAGCGTTTCTGAGCTTCGGGACCAACGATTTGACGCAGATGACCTATGGTCTGTCGCGCGATGATGCGGGACGGTTCATGTCGAACTATGTGCAGCAGGGTGTCTTCCCCGAGGACCCCTTTCATGTGCTGGATGTGGACGGCGTGGGCGAGCTGCTCAAGCTGGGTGTGCAGCGTGGGCGCAAGGGACGCACAGATATTACGCTTTCGATCTGCGGTGAGCATGGCGGCAACCCCGAATCAATTGCATTCTGTCGCGCGGCAGGCTTCGATTATGTGTCGTGCTCTCCGTTTCGGGTGCCGGCTGTGCGATTAGCCGCCGCCCAGCTTGCGATTGGGGAGAAGATCGGAAAAGCCTCTCCAACTTACGCAAAAAATTAACGAAATCCGCGTTTATCGGCGCTCGAGACGCAGCACTCAGATCCTGCTCCGCAGCCGTGAGACCGCCCCACACTTCCGTATAGGTGGACCTTTGGCGGTTTATCCATTAAGGCCTGCGGATGCGCTATCTGGGGAGGCCGCGCAAGCTGACAAACGAGGATCTGCAACATGAAACTCCTGACGCTGGCTGCTGTTCTGGCAGCCCTAACGGTCACGGCACCCACGGCCCAGGCCGAGACCGGACTGAAGTCCCTGTTCAACCGCGAGCAGTCTGCTCTGAATTCCGTATCCGAACGCCGTCTCAGTGGCCTGTTCGGCTTCAAACCAAAGAAATCTCGCACCTCTGCAAAGGATGTGCAATTCACCCGCGCCTGGCTTGACGCTCAGCCCAAGGCGACTGGCGATGAAGAATTCGCCTGTCTGGCCGAAGCGTTGTACTTTGAGGCGCGCGGTGAGACCGTAAAAGGCCAGTTCGCCGTGGCCGAAGTGATCCGTAACCGCGTCAATGCCGGTCAGTTTCCCGGCAGCTATTGTGGTGTGATCAATCAGGGTACCGGGCGCCGCTATCAGTGCCAGTTCACCTACACCTGCGACGGGCATGAAGAGGTGATCCGCGAAAAGGCCGCATACGAGCGTGTTGCCAAGGTGGCGCGTCTGGTTCTGGATGGCGTTGAAACGGGTCTCACCGAGGGCGCGACATACTATCACACCACCGCCGTGCGCCCGCGCTGGAGCAGCCACTTCACCAAGACGGCTCGGATCGGGGTGCATCTGTTCTACCGCGACGATCGGTATCGTACCGCATCGAACGATTGATCCCACCTGATACCAGTATGCGCCCCGAAAGGCGTTTTCGCGCGCTGGTGTGGCGCATGCGGGCCTGATATGGACGGATCAGCAAGGGTAAGGGTGGGCAACCGCCCTTATCACACCGCCAGACAAAGGCCCGCTGCCATGCCCTCAGAGATCCGTCTCGCTTTTGAACACCCCTCGGAACGCTCTATCGCGACGGCCCCCGGCGGCCCGCTCGACAGGATCTCCCTGCGTGATCACCTGGTTGAGGTGGAGATCGGCGCCTTTCAGGCTGAGCGGGGCACGACCCAGCGGATCTGTTTCAATGTGGTGGTCGAGATCGCGCCGCTGCCTGCGGATCTGGATGACGATGTGGACCGGATCCTGTCCTATGACAAGGTGACCGAGGCGATCGCCTATGAGCTGGCAGCGGAGCGTCTGAACCTGTTGGAAACCCTTGCGGAACGCGTGGCAGAGCGGATCCTGTTGGAGCCGCAGGCGATCCGCGCTTTCGTACGCATCGAAAAGCTGGACCGTGGCCCCGGCGCGCTGGGGGTCGAAATCGTGCGCTCCAAGGATCAGATCAGCCATGTGGTCGAAGAAGAAGAGGTGCCGCATCCGCGCCTGATGTATCTGTCAAATGCGGCCATCGACAGCAAGAACCTGACCGGCTGGATCGATCAGATGGAATGCCGCCAGCGCCCGCTGATCCTCTGCGTCGGGGCGCATGACCTTGCTGTACCGCAGACCGGGCACAAGATGACCCAGCGCCGGATCGACCTTCTGGCCATTGAGCAGAACGCCTGGCGGCTTGCGGCCAGGGATCACCGCTGCAAGGTGGTGGCCACCCGCACTGAACTCGATTGGGCGATGAAGAATGGACAGATCTGCGTCTGGGCTCCGTCCAAGATCGTGCTGGATGCGGTGGATGGGCCTTCTGCCGCGCCATCGGATGCGGTTGCACTTGCCGCATGGTTTGCGGCAACATTCGAAGCGGAAGAAATGATTGTGATTGGCGCTGATCTGCCTCAGGAGCGGCAGGTGACATTGCGCGCCGTGGATGTGGAGCAACGCACGCTTTGACATATTACCGGCCTTTGGTGCAGCACGGTGAAACCCGCCCCGAAGGCGCGGTTCCCTTGGCAGGGGGATCCTGCCTTTGGTTCTCGGAAGTCGAGCTGTTGAGCCGCGATGGGCCGCCACGCCTGATGCCCGCAGGGTTGATCCCGGAAGAGGTGCGCCATCGCTTAAGCTTTCGCCGCGCGGCCATCTGCGGGTTGGATATGACGCAGCCGCAGATTATGGGCATTCTGAATGTCACCCCTGACAGTTTCTCGGATGGGGGGCGCCACGCCGAGGCAGATGCGGCCTGCGCTGCCGCTCTGCGCATGGTCGAGGACGGCGCCAGCATCATTGATGTGGGCGGGGAATCCACCCGGCCCGGTGCGGACTTCATCCCCGAAGATGAGGAAATCGCCCGCACGGTCCCGGCGATTGAGGCCATTCGTGCATCCTCATCCGTGGCGATATCAATTGATACGCGCAAGGCGCAGGTGGCGGTGGAAACGCTGGAGGCCGGTGCGGGGCTGATCAACGATGTGTCTGGCTTTACATTTGATGCTGCGCTGGGGCCGGTTGCGGCACAGGCTGGGGTTCCGGTCTGCGTGATGCATGCGCAGGGCGATCCAGCCACCATGCAGGAGGCACCGAGCTACGAAAACGTTCTGCTCGACGTCTATGACTTTCTGTCAGAGCAGGTCGACCGGCTTGAGGCGATTGGCGTCTTGCGTGACCAGATCGTGATTGACCCCGGCATCGGCTTTGGCAAGACGGTGGAGCATAACCTGACACTTCTTCGCAATCTCAGCCTGTTTCACGGCTTGGGCTGTCCGATCCTTCTTGGCGTGTCGCGCAAGGGCTTCATCGGCAAGATCGGCGGTGCGCCGCAGGCCGATCAGCGTGCGCCGGGGTCCATCGCGGTTGGCCTTGCTGGTCTGGCGCAGGGCGTTCAGATCCTGCGGGTGCATGATGTGGCCGAAACCGCGCAGGCTGTAGGCCTGTGGCAGGCGGTGCGCTGAAAAGGGTCAACCTTGAGCGAACAGCCGCCGCAGGGCGCCCCACTGGCTGATGCAAAGCCCGCTCAGGATCAGTGCCATCGCGAGCAACATGGAGCCGGGCAGGGCTTCGTCCAGAAACAGCGCACCAATGACCACCGCCCAGACCGGCACCTGATAGTTGGTCAGCGTCATGAAGGTGGGACCGGCCTCGCGCACGACGATCACCCGCAGGAAATTGGCGGCCGCTGTGGGAATGAGGCCAAGGAAGGCGATGATCGCAAGGGTTCTGCTGTCTGGCAATGCTGGTGGGCCTTCAAGGGTCCATGCCACAGGGACGATGATGAAACTGCCGATCACCAATAGGATCGCAGCAAGGCCAACGGGGTCAACCGGGGGCAGGCGGCGGGTCAGGATGGAACTCACCGCATAGCAGGCGGCGGCGGACAGGCAGGCGAAGCGGCCCAAAAGCTCCAGTTCCGAATTGCTGCTTTCAAAGGCCTTGCCGCCAATCAGCAGGGCGACACCGACAAATCCGATGACAAAGCCAATGGTGCGGCGCAGGATCATCCGCTCGCCTGGGACGAACAGATGCGCCAGGGGCAGGACAAACAGCGGGATGGCCGCCATGCTGAGACCGGTAAAGCCAGCCGAAACATGCTGCTGCCCCCAGTTGATCAGCATGAAGGGCAGCGCCGTGCTGGCAGCGCCGATGATCATCACAGCGGGCCAGTTGGTCTTTTCCTTGAAAAGCCCACCACCGCGCCAGACCCAGACCGTGCAAAGTAGCGCTGCGGCAAAGCCGATGCGCCCGGCGGCCAGCCAGAAGGGGGTTATCCCCTCCAGCGCGAACTTGATCAGGGGAAATGTTCCGCCCCAGACCAGCCCGAGCGTGGCAATCATCGCCCAGTATTTTCCCATGCGGTCAGGCATCTGTATCTGTCCCCAAGTTTGCCTGCAACTGACGGCGTCAAGGCGGGAAGGTCAACCCGAAAGCATTCGCTGTGGGGCGAAGCGATCTGTTCACGGCACCTGCCGTCGCGTGGGCGTTCGGCTCAGCAATAGCCCACCAAGGACAAGGGCAAGCGCAGCAAAAAGCTGCGGCGGAATGGCCTCGTTCAACAGGACGGCGCCAAACAGAACCGACCAGACCGGCACCTGATAATTGACCGTCGACAGAAACGCCGGCCCGGCACTGCGGGCGATCTGCACCAGCAGAACCTGCGCCAGCGCTGTCGGGAACAGGCCAAGGTACAGGATCGCCAGCACCGGACGCGCAGATGGGAGAGAGGGCAGGCCTTCCTGTATCAAAGCAAAAGGCACAATCATCATCGTTGCGCAGATCAGGGCAGCGGCGGAGAGCGACAGCATGTTCACGGACGGCGCCAGCCGGGTCACGATGGCACCAATGGCATAGCAGAGCGCCGCCGCCACGCAGGCAAGGCGCGCAAGCGATTCAAAATTCGTGCCAGCACTGGTCAGCGCATCAAGGCCGATGAGCACCAGAACGCCGGCAAATCCGGTCAAAAACCCTATGCTCCGGCGCAGGGTCATGCTCTCGCCGGGCACCAGGAAATGCGCAAGCGGCAAAACAAAAAGTGGCACCACGGCCATGCAGACCCCGGCAAAACCGCTGGCCACATAGGTTTGCCCCCAGCTCAGGAGGGCAAAGGGCACCGCATTGCTGAACATCCCCATACCAAGGGCCGCAAGCCAGATCAGCCGCCCATTACCCGTGTGCAGCGGCGGCAGGCGCAGGCCCATAACGCGCAGGACTGCCAGCAGGCTGAGAGCGCCAATGGCAATGCGCACCGCGGCGATGGTCATCGGGCCGACCTCTTTCAGCGCGACCGTGATCGACATGAAGGACGCGCCCCAGATCATGCCGAGGAACAGAAGCTTGAGCCAGTTCAGGGCGCCGGCACTGTGCTGCATTTGAAATCTCCAAAGAAAACGGGCGCCCCATGGTTCGGAGCGCCCTTGCAGAGGAATAAGGCGGCGGACAAGGCCCGCCAAGCCGAATGTGGCGCCTTAGTTCTTGTCCTTGTCGACCAGTTTGCCAGCCGAGATCCAGGGCATCATGTCGCGCAGCTTCTTGCCAACCTGCTCGATCTGGTGCTCGTCGTTGTGACGACGCGCGGCCTTGATGGTGGGCTGGCCGACGGCATTTTCCAGCATGAAGTCGCGCACGAACTTGCCGGTCTGGATGTCCGACAGGGCTTCTTTCATTGCCTTCTTGGTCTGCTCATAAGGCAGGATCCGCGGGCCGGTGACATACTGGCCGTATTCGGCGGTGTTGGAGATCGAGTAGTCCATGTTGGCGATGCCGCCTTCATAGATCAGGTCCACGATCAGCTTGGTTTCGTGCAGACACTCGAAATAGGCCATTTCGGGCGCGTAGCCTGCTTCGACCAGGGTTTCGAAACCGCAGCGAATCAGCTCGACGATGCCGCCGCAGAGAACGGCCTGCTCACCGAAGAGGTCGGTTTCGCATTCTTCGCGGAAGTTGGTTTCGATGATGCCCGAACGGCCGCCGCCGATGGCGGAGCAGTAGGACAGACCGATTTCCAGCGCCTTGCCGGTTGCGTCGGTGTCAACGGCCACCAGACAGGGCACGCCGCCGCCTTTGGTGTATTCACCGCGCACGGTGTGGCCGGGGCCTTTGGGGGCCATCATGATGACGTCGACGCCTTCTTTCGGCTCGATCAGGCCGAAGTGCACGTTCAGGCCGTGGGCAAATGCGATGGCTGCGCCGGGACGGATGTTGTCGTGGACGTATTTCTTGTAGGTTTCTGCCTGCAGTTCGTCGGGCATGGTGAACATGATCACGTCACACCAGGCGGCTGCTTCGGCGATACCCATGACCTGCAGACCTTCGGCTTCGGCTTTCTTGGCCGAGGCAGAGCCTTCGCGCAGGGCAACGACAAGGTTCTTGGCGCCGCTGTCGCGCAGGTTCAGGGCGTGGGCGTGGCCTTGCGAGCCATAGCCCAGGATGGCGACTTTCTTGTCCTTGATCAGGTTCACATCGCAGTCGCGGTCATAGTAAACGCGCATGTCAAAATCCTCCGGTTGACGTTTGAGGGAGAGCATACGCTGAGCGCAGGCGAATGCGATGGCATTTCGCGCATAATTTCATCCAGATTTGCAGTAGTCATTCGCATAGTTCTCATATATCGAAGAAATCATGCTTGATGATCTGGATCGGCGCATTCTGCGTCACATGCAAAGCGACCCGGCGCAATCGATTCCGGATCTGGCGGATCGTCTGGGTCTGACGTCCTCGCGCCTGTCGCGGCGGCTTGAGAAACTGCGCGAGGGTGGCGTGATCCTGGGCCAGCATGCGGTGATCGACTGGCGCGCACTGGGCTACGCGGTGGAAGTCTCGCTCAGGGTGACGCTCGACAAGACCAATCCGCGTGCCTTTGACGAATTCACCGAAGCGGCGCGCCTGATCCCCGAGGTGCTGGAGATCCAGACCTTCCTCGGGCAGGTGGATGTACGCCTTTCGGTGATCGCGCGGGATATGCCTCACTATCAAGAGATCTACCGGGCCCAGATCCTGACCCTGCCGCATATCACTGATATCGAGGCCCTGATGCATGTGGCGCGGATCAAATCAAACGAAAGCCTGCCGCTATGAGCCGCGCGGATCTGGACGATATCGATTACGCCATCCTACGGGCGCTGTCGCAGGATGCGACCCGATCTGCCGGAGCGCTGGGGCGGGAGTTGGGCCTGAGTCAGCCCGCCACATGGCGTCGTATCCGCCGTTTGCAGGAGGCTGGCATCCTCCTTGGGCGGCGTCTTGATCTGGACCGCAAAAAGCTGGGCTTTGGCGTGACCGTCTTCCTTGGGATCAAGCTGGCGACCAAGGGGCGCGTAAGCCTTGAGGATTTTGAGCGCGCGGTCTCTGCCATTCCCGAAGTGGAGACGGTCGAGCATATCCTGGGCATGTATGACTACCGCCTGCGGGTCACCGCGCGCGACATTGCCGATTTTGAGCGTGTCCTGCGCCGTCGGATCATGACACTACCGGGGGTGGGCAATGTGGACGCCAATGTTCTGCTGAGTGAAGAGCGCAGGCCAGGGCCGATCTGAGGGAAATGACCTAGTCCTGCAGCAGCCATGCTTCGTGACGGCGCAGGCAAGGCCGTGCCGCTTGTGGAGATGCTGGGATTGTCAGGTCGGACCGGCCCGCCAAAGGATGCAGCAGCCCCGGATCCGGCAGCAGGCTTTCGCACAGGGCGCCTTCGGCATAGATCAGCTCGTGGCGGGGCAGCATCAGATGATGGTAGTTCACCATGCCAACAGGGGTGGTCGCGACGCGGCTCCTGTGAGTCAGGAACTTGGCTGGAACCAGGCACTCCGCTTCGCCAAACAGCAGGGCGGCAGACTGGCTTCTCAGCAGAACCCTATGGTTGGGGGATAAGGTCAGCGGCGCCCGATTGCCGAGAACTCCGGTGTCAAAGGTGACGGGGGAGTGGGCGCCCATGCCGCAGCTGATCCGGCATCCGGCCCAAAGGACGGGCTGCATACCATTGTCGAATGTCTGAACCAGGTCGCCGGGCCGGATGGTTTCAACACGCCGCTCTCCATCCGCCGTTGCGATCCGGGTTCCGCGCGCAAAACAGATCGGCGGCTGGGCGTTGGGTTGCCAGAGGTAGTCGCCGACGTAAAAGAGGCCGTCCCCGGTCTCGAGCGCATCATCTGTGTCGCCATCATTGTTGTGGTCCATGTCCTGTACATGATCCAGTGTCACCGTTTGACCGCCATTGATGCCGATATCTGTGCCGGGCGCCACGGTCAGTGTGCTGCCGATCCAAGGGCCGCCGTCTTCGGGGTGCAGCACATTTGCGTTGAACTTGACATAGCCGTCCCCAAGGCCGCTGAGGTCTGATTGCACGGTTGCCGTTTGCCCGGGATTGTGCGGTGCGTAATTGTACTTCACCAAACTATCGTCGCCGGTTGCCAGCCAGGATTGGTAGTCCTGGTAGTTTTCGAAAACCGTCAAATCCGACACGGCGCTGTCCTGACCGATTTGTCCATCCGCGGTCATATTCTGGACGGAAATCACAACAACATCGTCGGCTTCAAAGATTTGCGAGCCGTCCGAAATACGGGCCTCTCCCAGCCCGTTCGAGCCACCGGTACTGTCGGTGCCAATATTTGCACCTTCGGCGACATCCGCGCCGAAAACAGTGAATATTCCAGTCGACATAGGCTCAGGCCTTTTTGAGAAACCAAAATGAGGCGCATAGATTACCCTCTCAACTGCTAATGATTGGTTTTTTTGGCAGGAGTGCGGCAGCTTTCGGTCATAGGCGGCATGCTGGTGCCAATGGGAAACCTGTTCTTTGGATTCACGGCGACAAAGGCGATCCCAGTGTCTGGGATGTCTCCTCAACCTGTCGTATTCACGGCAAGACCCGCGCAGTATGCCAAGGTAGGCTTTGCCAAAGGCGAAGACGGGCATTAGCGATGGATGCGACACAAGAAGGAGGATCACCGATGGCATTGCTCGATACTGTAGACCCCGAAGGGCTCGAAGAATTCTCGGTGGTTTTCACCGACCGCTCGCTCAACCACATGTCGCAGACCTTTCAGCAGGTGATGCGCGACATCAGCGCGATGTTGAAAGAGGTCTATGGTGCCGAGGCCGTTGCTCTGGTTCCCGGTGGCGGCACCTTTGCGATGGAGTCCGTGGCGCGGCAGTTCGCCCGCGGTGCGAATGCTCTGGTGGTGCGCAATGGCTGGTTCTCCTACCGCTGGAGCCAGATCTTTGAAAGTGGCGGCTTTACTGCATCGACGACTGTGATTAAGGCCCGCCAGACCGGCAACAGCGCACCGGCACCTTTTGCTCCGGCGCCGATCGAGGATGTGGTCGCGGCCATACGCGAGCAGAGGCCGGATATCGTCTTTGCCCCGCATGTAGAGACCTCGGCCGGGGTGATCCTGCCCGATTACTATGTGACGGCGATGGCCGCCGCCGCCCATGAGGTCGGCGCCCTGATGGTGCTGGACTGCATCGCCTCGGGCTGCGCTTGGGTCGACATGAAGGCCACCGGCGTCGATGTGCTGATCTCGGCCCCGCAAAAGGGCTGGAGCGCCTCGCCCTCGGCGGGCCTGGTTATGTTCTCGGATGCGGCGCTTGCGCGGCTCGAAGAAACCACATCGGACAGTTTCGCCATCAACCTCAAACAGTGGCGCGCCATCATGAAAGCCTATGAGGACGGCGGCCACGCCTATCACGCAACCATGCCCACGGACGCCCTGCGGGCCTTCCGCGACACTATGCTGGAGACCCGTGAATACGGCTTTGATCGCCTGCGTGAGGCGCAATGGCAGCTTGGCGACGGGGTGCGCGCCTATCTGAAGGACAAGGGCATCGTTTCCGTTGCCGCCGATGGGTTCGGCGCGCCGGGCGTGGTGGTCAGCTACACCAGTGATCCCGAGATCCAGAACGGCAAGAAATTCGCCGCTCTGGGAATGCAGATCGCAGCCGGTGTGCCGCTGCAGTGCGATGAGCCTGCGGGGTTCAGCACTTTCCGCCTCGGGCTCTTTGGTCTGGACAAGCTCTATGACGTGGACGGCACCTTGAAGCGCCTGACTTCGGTTCTCGATCAGGTGCTCTGATAGAACACAACCGCCAGCCTGCCGACTGTCATTTCGGCAGGCTGGCCACCGTCGCCCGGATGAACTCTTCGCAAAGCGCTGGCTGGGTTATGGGCAACATATGTCCCAGACTCGGCACGATCCGACAGCCAAGGCCAAAGGCCTCCATCGCGCGTCCGTTTTCTTCGGCGCTCAGCAGGGGGTCTTCGGCGCCAAATAGCACTGCGCCCGGCGTGCGCAGATCGCGTGCATAGCGCGCGGCCTGTTCCGTGATTGTTGGATAAAGCAGCGTTGCATCGGCCGATGCGGCGACAAAGCTCTGCGGCCTTAGACCCAAGGCGCCGCCGGCACGGTCCAGAAAATCTTCCGGGCAGGTTTCAGGTGCAAAAACCTGTGTCAGCACCGCATCGGCCGTCTTTTTGGCTGCCGGGACAGCAACGGTATTGGCCATCAGGCGGCGCATCATCGGGGAGTTTACAATGAGTCCCTTGAAAACATCAGCGCCGCCCTCGGAGGGGTGGGTCAAAGGCGCGAGCAAAGCCAACCCGCGGATCTTGTCCGGGGTTGCCAGCGCCATGGCCAGCGAGACCGCCCCGCCAAGCGAATGGCCGACCAGAACCGGTGCCTCGATCCCCTTGGCATCAAGAAACTCCTGGATCATCGCCGCCTGGGAGGGCAGCCGGGCAAGGGTATCGCTGTTTCGGGTGGAATAGCCGCATCCGGGGCGATCCAGCGCAATCACGTGGAAATCCCCGGCGAGCCGGTCGGCCAGCGCATAGGTGAAATGCTGCAACTGCCCCGACAGCCCGTGGATCAGCACCAGGGTTTGCGCGTCTTTGGGCCCCATCTCGACATAGTGAATGCGCCCGTGCGGTGTTTGATGGAACTGGCCGACCGGGGGCACCAGCTCTTCGGCGCCTCGGGCAAGGCGGCGAGTGCTCATATGGGCGGCGCCAAGAAGGGCGGCAGGCAAGGCAAGAGCGGCAAGAGAGAGTGTTGCTAAAGCAGACATAAAAAATCCTTTTCCAAAAAGGTCTAAGGTGCAGCGTTCAAATCCGAGAGGTCAGGTGAGGGCAGGGCGTCCAGCAGATCAAAGACCCGAGAGCGGCAGGTTTCACCGCTCCAGCTGGCCGGATGGAACTGGGGCGGCAGGCCCGGATGGCGCAGAACAATCCGCCGCCAGTGGTGTACGATCAAGGTGCGCAAACCTGCGATCTGGGCTGCGTCCAAACCTGTGGGCGGGGCAGAAATGGCGGTCAGAGCGGTGTCCAGCGTGGCGCAGGCCTCTTGCAGGTCCTGTGGGAACAGCCGATCCTTCAGCCAGTCGGGGACCGAGATAGCCGACACTTCGATGGCCAGCAGATCCTCAAGGTTGCAGGGTACTTTGCCATGACCAAGAGCGGTGTATTTGTTCACCGCGACGTAGTTTGGCAGCAACAAAACATCGTCCAGCGTCGCCTGCCCGGCACCCTCTTGCGAGATCAACAGGTGCCATTCTGTCGGCGCCGGGGGGGTGCGTTCATAGATGCGGGGGGTCACAGCTGCGGATTGGCTGCGGCCAAATTCGGTCAGAAAATGAACCGAGACGCGCCCAGAGCGGGAACTCTCTATCCAGCCATCCTTGCGCAAGCGATGCAGTGCGACACGAATGGCCTCTGGTTTGATGCCCATCGGCGTGATGATACGCGTGAGGGCACCACCACTGATCTGCGCGCCTTCCTTCTGGGCGAGGTCGCCAAACAAAGAGACGATAATGGACCAGACCCGCAGGTCCTGCGGATCATTCAAATGGGCGATGCTGGCCTCAAACCACTGCGTGTTCTTTTTGCTCATGCAGCGAGAATAGATTGCCCGGGCCAGTTGCGCCAGCCCGGGCAGAATTGCCATCTGATAGCTGGTGGCGATCAGAAGGCGTTCATGGTCAGAAGCTCGTATTCTGCGACCAGCTCGTCGTTCTGGTTGGTCAGGGTCACGTGCCAGCGCACTTCGCCGTATTCTTCGTTGCGGGGGGTCTTCTTCTTCACGGTGAGGCGCACCTTGATGCTGTCACCCGCCGAGACCGGTTTCATGAAACGCAAGCCGTCCAGGCCCGTGTTGGCCAGCACCGGTCCTTCGTCCGGCTGCACGAACAGACCGGCGGCAAAGGACAAGAGCAAGTAGCCATGCGCGACACGACCCGGGAAGAAGGGATTCCGCTTGGCTGCCGCATCATCCATATGGGCATAAAAGGTATCGCCGGTGAAATGGGCGAAATGTTCGATATCTTCAAGAGTGACGGTGCGCGGATCGGTGTTCAGGGTCTCGCCGATTGATAATTCACCATATTTGCGGGTAAAAGGATGCGCGGGGCCGGTGATTTCTGCCGCGCCGGGGACCCATTTTTCGCCAATCGCCGACAGGATGTCGGGGCTGCCCTGGATGGCTGTGCGCTGCATATAGTGTTTGACGCCGCGAACGCCGCCCATTTCCTCACCGCCGCCCGCGCGACCGGGGCCGCCATGCACCATATGCGGCAGTGGCGAGCCGTGCCCGGTCGACTCCTTCATCGAGTCGCGGTTGTTGAAGTAAAGCCTCCCATGAAAGGCACCGACGCCAAGCGCGACCTGACGCGCGACCGCCGGATCATGGGTGATGACCGAAGCCACAAGCGAGCCCTGACCGCGGTTGGCGATCTCGATGGCATGATCCAGATCGCGGTAGCCCATGACGGTGGACACAGGGCCAAAGGCTTCGGTGTCATGCACGCGCTGGGCCGCGTCGGGGTTTTCGCAGTGAAACAGCATCGGCGGCACGAAGGCACCCTGTTCGGCATCGGCGCCTTCAACGGTGAAATTCTCGGGATCGCCAAAGACCCGTGTGGCTTCGGTCGCAATCAGGGCGGCCTTTTCCAGCACGTCGCGTTTCTGGCTGCCTGAGACCAGCGCGCCCATGCGGGTGGTTTCCAGACGCGGATCACCGATCACGACCTTGGACAGGCGCGCCGACAGCGCTTCGATCACCGCTTGAACCTGTGCCTCGGGTGCGATGATGCGGCGTACGGCGGTGCATTTCTGCCCAGCCTTGGCGGTCATCTCGCGGCTGACTTCCTTGATGAACAGATCGAATTCCGGCGTGCCGGGCACGGCGTCCGGCCCCAGGATCGAGGCGTTGAGGCTGTCCTGCTCAGCCACGAACCGCACCGAGTTTTCCAGGATGGCCGGGGTGTTTCGCAGTTTCAGCGCGGTATCGGCCGATCCGGTGAAGCTGACCACATCCTGACAGCCAAGACGGTCCAGCATGTCGCCGATCCCGCCGGATACCAGTTGCAGCGCGCCTGCGGGCAGGATGCCGCTATCGAGCATGATCTTCACCGCCAGCTCGGTCACATAGCAGGTCGCGGTTGCCGGTTTCACGATGGCGGGTACACCGGCCAGAAGGGTCGGCGCCAGTTTCTCCAGCATCCCCCAGACCGGGAAGTTGAAGGCGTTGATATGCACCGCAACCCCTTGCAGCGGCGTGCAGATATGCTGGCCCAGGAAAGTGCCGGTGCGGCTCAGCTGCTCCACATCGCCATCCAAGTACACATGCCCGTCGGGCATCTCGCGGCGCCCTTTGGAGGCAAAGACGAACATGGTGCCGATGCCGCCGTCAATATCGATCATGTGATCGGACTGCGTGGCGCCGGTATGAAAGGACAGATCGTATAGCGCGTCCTTGTGCTTGCCCAGTTCGGTCGCCAGCGCCTTCAACATGCGGGCGCGGTCGTGGAAGGTCAGCTTGCGCAGGGCAGGGCCGCCCACATTGCGCGCATGATCCAGCATCGCCTGCACGTCCAGGCCATCATTGCCTGCAGTGGCGATGACCGCGCCGGTGACGGCGCTGGCGATGTTGCGCGCGCCCGCCCCGGGTTTCACCCAGTCCCCGGCGGCATAGCTGGAAATCTCAAGAAGGCTCATTGCTCTCTCCCTAGGTTGCCCCGCCGCGCCATAACACTCCAAGGGCGGCGCGCGGGGCCTGATTGACTTGCGATATATATTGACCGTCCGGTCGGTTTATGCAAGAAAATTGTCCAAGAGGTCGCCGGGCTGGTGTTTTTGGTAAGAAATCAGGGGGGCTGGCGGAGGGAATGATATGGGGGAGCGGGAAATGACCGACTCGATTCTGGTTGCGGATCATGGGACTTGGGTGGAAATCACCCTCAACCGCCCGGACCGTCTGAACAGCTTCAATGATGAAATGCACAACGCGCTGCGCGCCGCCTTGGAGGCCGCCCGCGATGGCGGGGCCCGTGCGGTTCTGCTGACCGGCGCAGGGCGCGGTTTTTGCGCTGGACAGGATCTGGGCGACCGCGATCCGCGCAAGATGGATGGCCCGCCGGACCTTGGCAATACCGTGCGCACCTTCTATGCGCCGCTGGTTCGGTTGATCCGCTCGCTGAACTTCCCGGTGATCTGTGCCGTCAATGGTGTGGCTGCCGGGGCAGGGGCGAATATCGCGCTCGCCTGCGACGTGGTTCTGGCCGCCGAAAGCGCCAAGTTCATCCAGTCCTTCTCCAAAGTGGGTCTGATCCCCGATACAGGCGGCAGCTGGCATCTGCCGCGCCTGCTGGGGGAAGCGCGCGCCAAAGGCCTCGCCTTCACCGCCGAGCCGCTGCCTGCCAAAAAGGCCGAAGACTGGGGGCTGATCTGGAAAGCGCTGCCCGATGATGAGCTGATGACAGAGGCGCGCGCCATGGCCGAACGTTTCGGCAACGGTCCGACGCTGGGCATGGGGCTCACGAAACAGTGCATCCAGGCCGCAGCCGTGGATACGCTGACCGACCATCTGGAGATGGAAGCGGATGCCATGAAGACCTGCGGCGAAAGCGCCGATTACGCCGAAGGTGTCGCCTCTTTCCTCGAAAAGCGCCAGCCGGTCTTCAAGGGCAAATGAGCATGACACCCAAAGACCGCGCCGAAAAATCCAGCGCCGCCATGTGGGCCAGCGACAATGCGTCGAAATGGGCCGGGATGGAGATCGCCGAGGTTGATGAGGGCCGCGCCGTGCTGCAACTGACGGTCGAGGCCCATCATTGCAACGGCCATGGCATCTGCCACGGCGGCGTCACCTTCATGCTGGCCGACAGCGCCTTTGCCTTTGCCTGCAACAGCCGCAACCAGTCGACCGTCGCGCAAAGCAACAGCATTACCTATACCGCGCCGGGCCGCCTGGGCGACCAGCTGACCGCCACTGCGCGTGAGATCTCATTGACCGGGCGTAGCGGCATCTACGATGTGACCGTCAAAAATCAGGATGACCTGGTGATCGCAGAATTCCGGGGCCTGTCCCGTGCGATCAAGGGCCATCTGTTCGAAGAGTAGGTGAGGAGAACGCCATGAAAGACCTGACCCCCAACAAGAGCGATCTCGACCCCATTGAAATCGCCTCAATCGACGAAATCCGCAGCCTGCAGTTGGAGCGGCTGAAATGGTCGCTGCGCCATGCCTATGACAAGGTGCCGATGTACAAGCAGCGGTTCGATGAGGCGGGCGTGCACCCAGATGACCTGCAGCAACTGTCGGATCTTGCGAAATTCCCCTTCACCTACAAGAACGACCTGCGCGACAACTACCCTTTTGGCCTGTTTGCCGTGCCGCGCGAGGAAATCATCCGCCTGCATGCCTCCTCGGGCACCACGGGCAAGCCGACCGTCGTGGGCTACACCAAGACTGACATCGACAACTGGGCCGATTTGGTCGCGCGCTCCCTTCGCGCTGCCGGTCTGCGCAAGGGCAATATGGTGCATAACGCTTATGGCTATGGGCTGTTCACCGGTGGCCTTGGGGCGCATTACGGGATCGAACGCCTGGGTGCGACTGTGGTGCCGATGTCTGGCGGTCAGACCGAGAAACAGGTGGGCCTTATCACCGACTTCCAGCCTGACGGCATCATGGTGACGCCCTCCTATATGCTGAACATCCTTGAGCAGTACCACAAGGTGGGCCTCGACCCGCGTGAAAGCTCGCTTCAGGTGGGTATCTTTGGCGCCGAACCCTGGACCGACGCAATGCGCCGCGAGGTCGAAGAGGCCTTTGATATGCATGCGGTCGATATATACGGCCTGAGCGAAATCATGGGGCCCGGTGTTGCCAGCGAATGCGTGGAAACCAAGGACGGGCCAGTGATCTGGGAAGACCACTTCCTGCCCGAGATCATCGATCCGGTCACCGGACAGGTCCTGCCGGACGGTGAAATGGGCGAGCTGGTCTTTACCACCCTCACCAAGGAAGGCCTGCCGATGGTGCGCTATCGCACCCGAGACCTGACCCGCCTTTTGCCCGGCACCGCGCGCAGCATGCGCCGGATCGAAAAGATCACTGGCCGCAGCGACGATATGATCATCCTGCGCGGGGTCAACGTCTTCCCCAGCCAGATTGAGGAACAACTTCTGGTCACCGGGGGGCTCGCCCCCCACTACCAGATCGAGCTCTATAAATCCGGTCGCATGGATGCGATGCGCGTCTATGTCGAAGCCAACCCGGACGCCTCCGATGAGATGTCCAAGACCGCCGCGGCCCGCATGCTGACCAAGCGGATCAAGGATATGGTCGGTGTCTCGACCGAGATCATTGTCGGCGATCCCGGCGAGGTCGAGCGCAGCCAGGGCAAGGCCAAGCGCGTCGTCGACAACCGCGACAAGGGGTAAAGACTGCCGTGGCCCGCACGATTGCAAAAGACCATGACCAGAAACGCACGCAGATCCTGAAATCTGCGGCCAAGGTGTTTGCCGAGGCGGGATATGACCGCGCCTCGATGACGCAGCTGGCACGCGAATGCGGGATCTCAAAGGCCAATATCTACCACTACTATGACAGCAAGGATGCCGTTCTCTTCGGCCTCCTTGAAACCTATCTGAGCGACTTGCGGGATCGGGTCTGCGAGCTTGATCTCGCGGGGCTTGCGCCCGAGGTGCGCTTGCGCCGCATCCTGGCCGAGATCCTTTTGGCCTATCAGGGCGCCGATCATGAGCATCAGGTTCAGATCAGTGCGATGTCTGCCTTGCCGGAAGAGCAGCAAAAGCTGCTGCGGGGTTACCAGCGCGAACTTGTGCGTTTTCTGAGCGATGCGATCAGCGCCGTGGCCCCCGATGTCTTTTCGGGCGATCCGGCGAAATTGCGCGCGGCGACCATGTCGGTCTTTGGCATGCTGAACTGGTATTACATGTGGAATTCCGGCGCCGACTCCGAAGCGCGCGAGGGCTATGCCGAGATGGTCGCCACCATCACCTTGAACGGTGTAAAGGGTCTCTGAGGCAATCCGCGGCCCCGCCGCGCCTTGGCGCGGCGCCACGCCCAACGGGATAAGGCATGTCTCATGCCGTAAGACGGGCGGGAGCTTCCCCGGCCGAAATCAGTCGTGGCGGATCTTGTTGCGGACCCTGGCCCAGCCACCCGGCGCCAGGAAAAACGACAGGGCAAAGCCTGTGGCGAATCCGGCAAGATCGGCGATCCAGTCCGGTTGGCCGCCAAACAGGAGGGCAAACAATAGCTGTATCCCCATCAAAAAGGCGATCAGCGAAAAGGCCCGGCTTTGCTGAGCACCCACCAGCGACAATTGCCGCCACAGTATATAGGTAAAGGCCCCGATCAACCCATAGACGGCGGGAAAACCGCCGATCAACGGAACTTGAGACCCTGAGAACACCACATATCCCACAGCGCCCCCGATGGCTGACAGAACAAAGATCAGGATCATCGCCAGATCGCCAAAGACCTCGCCGACCATCTTGCCCATGGCGAGCACAAAGACGCAGACAAACAGCGCATGGGTGAAACTGCCGTGCACAAAGGCGTAAGAAACAAAGCGCATCAGATGCTCGACCGGCCATTGGCCCGTCTCCCACATCCACCAGAAGATTTCGCTGGAAAAGGCATAGGATTGAAAGGCCTCGAGCCGCCAGCCAACGGCAGATGGTCCGCCGACAATGCCCCGCGCGCCAAGGGAAAAGGCGGCCTCAATTCCCATGATCACCAGGACCAGCGCCACCACTACAGGCGGCAGCGGATTGACGGGGGAGGGGTTTTCGCTGCTGCTCATCTCAACTGGCCCTTTATGCCTCACTCCGGTCTTTTGATCCGCCCGTGCCAGCCTGTTCAGGGGCCGGGCTGTTGACGACCGTTGCGCCCATGGTTAAGCCACCGCAGGCTCTATTTCCAGACGGGAGTTTCTCGATGAGCGAGACCACCTTCACGCCGCGTGTCTTTTCCGGCATCCAGCCTTCGGGCAACCTGCACCTCGGCAACTACCTTGGCGCGCTCAAGCGCTTTGTCGACTGGCAGGCGAAGGATGTGGAAACCATCTACTGCATGGTCGATCTGCACGCGATCACCGTCTGGCAGGATCCGGTGGATCTGAAGAAATCCACCCGCGAGCTCTGCGCCGGTTTCATTGCGGCGGGCCTGGACCCGGAACAATCCATCCTGATCAACCAGAGCCAGGTGCCGGAACATGCGCAGCTGGGCTGGGTGTTCAACTGTGTTGCCCGCATGGGCTGGATGCAGCGCATGACCCAATTCAAGGACAAGGCCGGCAAGAATGCCCAGAACGCCTCGCTTGGGCTGTTTGGCTACCCTGCGCTGATGGCGGCGGACATCCTGGTCTATCACGCCACCCATGTACCCGTGGGCGAGGATCAGAAACAGCACCTCGAGCTGACCCGCGACATCGCTGCCAAGTTCAACCACGACTATGGCGTCGATTTCTTCCCGATGACCGAACCTGTGATCGAAGGGGCGGCGACGCGCGTCATGTCCCTGCGCGATGGGTCCAAGAAGATGTCCAAGTCTGACCCATCGGACGCCAGCCGGATCAACCTCACGGACGATGCCGATGCTATCGCCAAGAAAATCCGCAAGGCCAAGACCGATCCCGAGGCCCTCCCGAGCGAGGAAAAGGGGCTTGAGGATCGCCCGGAGGCGCGCAACCTTGTCAATATCTATGCAGCGCTCAACGATCAAAGCGTGGAGCAGGTGCTGGCGGATGTGGGCGGGAAGCAGTTCTCAGAGTTCAAGCCTATGCTGGCTGATCTTGCCGTCTCCAAGATGGCGCCGATTTCGACCGAGATGGCGAGGCTGATGAACGAGCAGGACGAGATCGACCGCATTCTGACCCGCGGCGCCGAGCGTGCGCGCGAGATCACCGCTCCGATCCTGCGCAAGACCTATGACATAATTGGCATGGTCGGACCGACAACCCTGTGATACACAGGCCTATGCCCTCGCACGTTGCGGGGGTTGTCTACTTGGAGATATCGGATGGCCAACGGCACCGTAAAATGGTTCAACGCAACAAAAGGCTACGGCTTTATCGAGCCGGAAGCTGGCGGAAAAGATGTGTTTGTGCACATCTCTGCGGTTGAACGCTCGGGCCTCAACGGTTTGAATGACAACCAAAAAGTGTCCTACGAGCTGGAAACCGGCCGGGACGGCAAGCAGTCCGCAGGTTCGCTGGAACTGCTCTGAGGTTGTTCGCTGGGCTGTGCCTGGCGCGAACCAAAAACGAAAGAATGATGACGGCGCTGTTGCTTCCCGAATCACCAAAGGCCGCCTTTTTTGAGGCGGCCTTTTTGTTGGCTGTCAGGCCTATGCTCGGGTCTCAGGGCGCTTTGGAACCGCGGCGCAGGGCGCTTTTGAATTCGGTCAGGCGAAACGCGCCGACAAGCTGACCGATTGCGAAATAGCTTACGATGCCGATCACCACGAGAAGCGCCAGCGCCGGGTAGCGCACAGTGGCGCTGTAAAGCCAGGGGGCCAGCACCAAGGCCAGCGCCCACAGGATCGCGCCCATCACGAGGGCGGCCAGGAAAATCCGCCAGATCCGGGCGTGAAAGCGGCTGTCAAAACGCGCGCTTTGCCCCATGCCCTTGGTGCCGGTGGCGAGCAGAAGCACCATGGCCCAGCCCGCAACGGTGGTCCCGAAGGCGGCTCCGATGAAACCGAAAAGGTAGGCGCAGACCATGGCTACCACGGCGTTCACCACCATCGCGACCACGGCAAACCGGAATGGGGTGCGTGTATCCTCGCGGGCGAAATAGAGCGGCTGCAGCACCTTCTGCATAACAAAGGCAGGCAGACCAAGACCATAGACCGCCACCGCAAGGGCCGTTGCCTGGCTGTCCTCAAATCCAAAGGCGCCCCGCTCGAACAGGACCGATACCAGTGGCAGCGGGATCGCGATCAGGGCCACCGCAGAGGGGATGGTCAACGCCAGAGAGATTTCGGCCGCGCGGCTGAGGGCATCCTGGGATCCTTCCTCATCCTCGGCGGCGAGTCGTCGCGACAGATCCGGCAATAAGACGATGCCGACAGCAATGCCCACAACGCCCAGAGGCAGTTGATAGAGCCGGTCCGCATAGCTGAGCCAGGCAATTGCGCCGTCAAAGAAGCTCGCGACCTGACGGCCCACCAAAAGGTTGATCTGGACCACGCCTCCGGCCAGCATGGCTGGGGCGGCTATGATGGCAAGGCGCTTTAGATCCGGGGTCAGACGGGGGCGCCGCGGCAACAGTGTAAAACCAGCGCGTCGGGCGGCGAGCCAGACCAGCGCCATCTGCGCAACACCGGCCAGCAGCGTTCCCCAGGCCAGGATGCTGCCTTGTGACAAGCCCGAAAGTTCAGGATTGGACGGTTCCAGATCAGAGCCGAACGCACCACTTTCCCCCAGCAAAAGGGCGCTGACAAGGATGATGTTCAGCAGAACCGGAGCTGCCGCCGCTGCCGCAAATCGACCCGAAGCGTTGAGCACCCCGGACAGGAGCGCCGCCAGAGAGATGAACAGGATATAGGCAAAGGTGATCCGGCCAAAGTCGACCGCAAGGTCGAACCGCACATCGCCCCGAAACCCACTGGCCATAGCCAGAACCAGCCATGGCATGACCAGCTGCGCAACCAGCGTGAAGACGATCAGCAGACTGGCCAGACCGGAAAAGGCATCTCGGGCAAAACCGACGGGATCTTCTCCCTTTTGCAGTTTCTTTGAGAAAAGCGGCACAAAGGCCGTGTTGAAGGCCCCTTCGGCGAAGAACCGGCGGAACATGTTGGGCAGGCTGAAGGCAACGAGAAAGGCCTCGGCCACCGCGCCCGTGCCCAGAAAGCTAGCAATCATGATGTCCCGCGCAAAACCAAGGACACGGCTGGCCAAGGTCCAGAACCCGACCGTCATGAAGCCGGAAATCAGTTTGACCGGCTTCATGAGCCGGCGCGCTCCGCCCCGGCCGAAATGGCATCCCGCAGTTTGCGCTCCAGGGTCTTCTGTTTGGACTCCGAATGGTATTTCAGCCCGAACATGTCCTTGACGTAGAAGGTATCCACTACCTGTTCGCCGTAAGTCGCAATCACCGCATTGGCGATATAGACATTGGCATCCGCCAGAGTGCGCGCCAGATCATAAAGCAGGCCCGCCCGGTCGCGGGTGTCTACCTCGATGATGGTGTAGATCTCGGAGCCTTCGTTATCAAAGGTGATATGGGTCGGAACGTTAAAGGCTTTTTCCCGCTTCTTGATCTTGTCGCGCGAGACCAACGCTTCACGCGCGATGACTTCGCCCTTCAGGGTTTTCAGGATCATCTGGGTGAGACGCGGCAGGCGCGAGGCCTCAAAGGGGTGTCCTTCGGCGTCCTGGATCCAGAAGGCATCAGTCACATAGCCGTCCTTGGTGGTGTAGGAGCGCGCATCGACCACATTGGCCCCGACAAGGGCAAGGGCACCTACGACGCGGGCAAAGATACCGGGATGATCGGCCATGGCAAAGCAGGCACGGGTGGCGTCGCGGTCTTCATCCGGGTGCAGGCGAATAATGACCTCACCGGGGTCTGCCTTGGCTTCCAGCTCTTGCAGCATTTCGGCAAAATCCACATGAGCGGTAATATGCAGGCCCTGCCAGTAGGGCGGGTAGTGGCGCGATGTCTCGCGTTTGAGATCGGCTTTGCTCCAATCCGGCAGCGCCTTGCGCAGGCGTTTCTTGGCGGCGGTACCGCGATGTTCGCGGCTCAGTGCCTCCATTCCGTCTTCCAGCGCGCGGCGGGTCTGGTTGTAAAGCGAGCGCAGAAGCGCGGCTTTCCAGTTGTTCCAGGTGTGCGGGCCAACGCCGCGGATGTCACAGACCGTGAGCAGCAGCAACAGATCCAGCCGTTTGACGGATTGCACCGCCTTGGCAAAACCTCGCACGGTGCGCGGATCGGCGATATCGCGTTTCTGCGCCATGTCCGACATCAAGAGGTGATAGCGCACCAGCCATTCCACCGTTTCACTGTCCGATTTGTTGAGTCCAAGGCGCGGCGCCACCTTGCGGGCGATCTGCGCCCCCAGGATCGAGTGGTCCTGCTCGCGCCCCTTGCCGATATCATGCAGCAGCATGGCAATCATCAGCACCTTGCGGTTGATACCGCTGCGCAGCACCTCGGAGGAAACTGGAAGTTCCTCTTCCAATTCGCCCCGCTCGATGGAGGCAAAGTTCGAGATCACCTGGATTGTGTGCTCATCCACCGTGTAGGAATGGTACATATTGAACTGCATCATTGCCACAATGGGTTCAAATTCGGGCATGAAGGCCGCGAGCACGCCCAGTTCATTCATGCGGCGCAGGGCGCGTTCAGGGTTGCCGTGTTTGAGCAAGAGATCCAGGAAAATGCGGTTGGCTTCCTTGTCCGCGCGCATCTCGTCGTCGATGAGATCAAGGTTCGCCGTCACAAGGCGCATGGCGTCGGGGTGGATCAGCATGCCCGTGCGCAGGCCTTCCTCAAAGATCCGCAACAGATTCAGCTTGTCGGCCAGAAAGGCATCCGGATCTTCGATGTCCAGCCGGTTGTTGACTACCTTGTAGCCGGGCTTGATGCGGGGGCGACGGCGAAAGATCCGCTCCAGAAGCGGTTCGTTCTTTTGCTGGCTTGCCTCAAGCTTGGTCAGGAAGATGCGGGTGATATCCCCGACCTGCGTCGCTTTGCGGAAATAGTCCTGCATAAAGATCTCAACCGCACGGCGGCCAGCCTTGTCCTGATAGCCCATGCGCTGGGCTACCTCGACCTGAAGATCAAAGGTCAGCTGTTCGGTCGCGCGGTTTGTCACCAGATGCAGGTGTGAGCGTACGGCCCAGAGAAAGTTCTCGGCCTCGGCAAAAAACTTGAACTCATCGGGTTTGAACAGCCCCATCGGAACCAGTTCGGCCACGTCCTGAACCTGGTAGAGGTATTTGGCAATCCAGAACAGCGATTGCAGGTCGCGCAGGCCGCCTTTCCCTTCTTTGACGTTGGGCTCGACCATATAGCGTTCACCCTGTTTCAGGTGACGCTCGTCCCGCTCGGCCAGTTTGGCTTCGATAAATTCACGGGGGTCCTTGGAAAAAAGATCGCTTTGCAGACGCTCATCCAGCTCTGTAGCCAGTTCCGCATCGCCGGACAGGAAGCGGTGTTCCAGCATGGCCGTGCGAATGGTGTAGTCCTCGGCGCCAAGGCGGATGCAGTCTTTGATGGTGCGGCTGGAATGGCCGACCTTGAGGCGCAGATCCCACAGCATGTAGAGCATGGATTCGATCACGCTCTCGGCCCAGGCGGTGATCTTGTATGGTGTCAGGAACAGCAGATCCACATCCGAAAAGGGCGCCATTTCGGCGCGTCCGTAGCCGCCAACCGCCATGACTGCGATCCGTTCGCCGCGGGTCGGATTGGCAAGTGGATGCAGCAGTTCTGTCGCGGCAAAAAACGCAGTTGTCACCAACCCATCGGTCAGATGGCTATAGGATTGCGTCAACGCGCGCGCCGCAAAAGGCGCTGCAGCGAAAGCCTCGGCAATGGTGGCCCGCCCGGCCTTGTTGGCCTCGCGCAAAAGGCGCACCACTTCGGCGCGCAGTGCGCTTGCATCCATGGTCTTGGCGGCCTGCAAAAGCTGGCTGCGTAGGTCGGCTGCATCAAAGATCTGCACCGATGGGCAGATCAAGTCGCCTTTGACAGGCGGTAGCAGGCTTTGCGGGGCTTGGGCCGGATCAGAAACCGGCGCCGGAGAAGCTGCTTGGGGCTGGGTCAATGACGACCACCTTCTGTTCTTGAATTGTAGCGACGGCCAGACCACGTTCGTTGGTGCCATCGGGAAGGAGGCGGAAGATGCCCCCGGTGCCCTGGAAACCTGCAGGTTGGCTCAGGGCCGCGCCGGTCAATGCGTCGCTTTTGCCCGCGCTGACAAGTGCGCCAATAGCAGCGATGCCGTCATAGGCCAAACCGCCGATCGAATGAGGTGCACCGCCATAGGCCGCGCTGTAGCGTGAGACGAATTGCTGGGATTTGGCAGGGTCGGGCAGGGCGAACCAGCCACCTTGAACGCCCGGCATCGCCAAGGTCTGGGACGGGATGTCCCAGCGGGTCAGACCGATATACTGATAGGTCTCTTTGTCCAGTCCGGCTTCAGGCAGAAGCTGGGACAAAAGCGGCAGTGCGCCGGCCGTTGTCGCGGTCATGAAGATCGCATTGGCATTGCTGGCGCGCGCTGTATCGCGGACCGGGCCGATGGCGTCGATCACGCCTTTCTGGGACAGCTCATATCCGATGGTGCCTGAAATCTTGGCGCCGCTGCGCGCTGCGGCTGCCTGAATGGCGCTGCTGCCGGCCTTGCCCGCTGCATCGTTGCCACCGACGATGACGATGTTGTTTCGCCCCTGGCGCGTCGCGTAAGAGGTCAGGCGCTGCGCCGTATTGGCGAATGTGGCGCCAAGAATGAACACATTGCCACCTGCAATGGCGGTGTTGTTGGAAAAGGCCAGAACGTTCACGTTGCGCTTGGCGGCTGCCACGCCTGCGGCATTGGCGGCTTCGGCATAGACCGGGCCAAGCAGGATGCGGGCCCCATCGTTTATGGCCTGCGTCGCCGCATTGGCGGCCACTGTTGGATCACCGGCTGTGTCATAGACGCGTAGGTCAATCTGCACGCCTTTGAGGTCTCCGATGGCCAGACGCGCCGCGTTTTCAAGGCTTTGCGCCAGAACCGTGTCGCCCGATTGCGTTGAGCCTTTCGGCACGAGGAGGGCGACCGGAACCGGTTTTGAGGTGTTGATCGACGGCCCGCCGCCGGTTGTGACCGGGTTACAGGCGCCAAGCGCAAATGCGGAAACAGCAGTGACGACGACCAAAGCCGCCTTGCGGGCCTGTGTAAAAACGGCGAACATAATGGACCTCTAAACTCCCGTGTTCAGGCGGTGGGCGCCTGTTGTGGTGGCCAAATTGAATTTGGGGGGATCATAAACGACCAAGAAGGCGGGTCCAGCGTGAATCACCAGATCGTCAAATTGTTGCCGGGGCTGCACTTTGTGGCCACGCCCATCGGCACCGCACGTGACATTACCCTCAGGGCGCTTGATGTTTTGGCCTCGGCCGATGTGATCGCTGCCGAGGACACACGTTCCCTGCGCAAGCTGTTGGAAATCCATGGGGTTCCATTGAACCAGCGCCAGATCATCGCATACCACGATCACAGTGGTGCAGGCGCCCGCGCCCGGCTGATGCAGGCCATGGCAGAGGGGCAATCGGTTGCCTATGCCTCGGAGGCGGGAATGCCGCTGATTGCCGATCCCGGCTATGACCTCAGCCGCGCGGCGGCAGAGGCCGGGCATAAAGTCACTGTGGCGCCGGGGCCTTCGGCTGCACTGGCGGCGCTGACATTGGCGGGGCTTCCGACTGATGCTTTCTTCTTTGCGGGGTTCCTTCCAAACGCAACTTCCGCCCGGCGCAAGCGCCTGGAGGATCTGCGGGCCGTGCCGGGGACACTGATCTTCTACGAATCGCCAAAACGTATCGCGGCCTCAGTTGCCGATATGGCAGCGGTTCTTGGCGACCGTCCCGCAGCGCTCTGCCGTGAGATCACCAAGAAATTCGAGGAGGTGCAGCGCGGCTCGCTGAGCGAACTGGCTGCGGGACTGGAGGAAAAGCCGGTCAAGGGCGAGATCGTCATGCTGGTGGACCGCGCGCGCTTAGAAGAGGTGAGCGAGGCTAGCCTTGAGGAAGACCTGCGCGCCGCCCTCAAAGACAATTCGGTCAAGGATGCCGCCTCCATCGTTGCCGAAACCCACGGGCTGCCTCGCCGCAAGGTCTACCAGCTGGCCCTGGCGATGGCCAAAGAGGAGGGTTGAACAGGTGGCGGGGCGGCAGCATCAGGGTCAGCGATCCAATCTGGCCGGACAAGCCGCCGAAGAGGCCGCCGCTCGCGCCTATGAGGCGCTTGGCTATCAGGTGGCACAGCGACGCTGGCGCGGCCCCGGTGGTGAAATTGACCTGATCCTTCGCAAAGGCGCGTTGGTGGTTTTCGCCGAGGTCAAACACAGCAGAACATTCGAGGGCGCCGCCGCGCGCATCACGCCCGCGCAGATGCAGCGCATCATGACCAGCGCCGCTCATTTCCTTGATGGGGAACCACAGGGCCAGCTGACCGAGGCGCGCCTGGATGCCGTACTTGTGAACGGGGAAGGGGCTGTTGAAATCCTCGAAAACGCCTTTGGGCAGGGTTAGCTGCACGGTGCTCTATTGATCCTTTGTCCCTGCTGGGCCATCTATTCGTCGAAACAAAAGGGATGCACTTCATGAAAATCGCCTTCCAGATGGACCCGATCATGGGCGTTGATATCAATGCCGACAGCAGCTTTCGCCTCGCCGAAGAGGCGCAGGCGCGCGGGCATACCCTGTTCTACTATAGCCCCGATCACCTCGCCTATCAGGAAGGGCACATCACCGCCCGTGGGTATGACATGACGGTGCAGCGGGTGGCAGGCACCCCGGCGGTGCTGGGCAAAGAACGCGAGGTGGATCTGGCCGATTTTGATGTGGTCTGGCTGCGGCAGGATCCGCCGTTCGATATGCATTACATCACCTCGACCCATCTTTTGGATCGGCTCAAAGGGAAGGCACTGGTGGTGAATGATCCCTTCTGGGTGCGCAATTACCCGGAAAAACTGCTGGTTTTGGACTTTCCCGAATTGACGCCGCCCACCGCGATTGCGCGGGACCTGGATACCATCAAGGCCTTCAAGGCCAAACACGGCGATATCATTCTCAAGCCCCTTTATGGCAACGGCGGCGCCGGGGTGTTCCGGCTTGATGCCAATGACCGCAACCTGACCTCGCTGCACGAGCTTTTCACCGGGTTCAGCCGTGAGCCGCTGATCGTCCAGAAATTCCTGCCCGACGTCAGCAATGGCGACAAGCGTGTGATCCTGGTGGATGGGGAGGCCGTGGGCGCCATCAACCGCGTGCCCGCCGCGGGTGAGACCCGCTCGAATATGCATGTGGGCGGGCGTCCTGAAAAGATCGGCCTGACGGAGCGTGACCTTGAGATCTGCGCCACCATCGGCCCGCTTTTGAAGGAGAAGGGCCAGATCTTTGTTGGTATCGATGTGATCGGCGACTACCTGACCGAGATCAACGTGACCTCGCCGACCGGCATTCAGGAGCTGGAACGCTTTGACGGTGTGAACATCGCCGAAAAGGTCTGGCAGGCGATCGAAGCCAAGCTGTAAGGCGTCTCCGGCTGGCGGCCTAGTGTGCCAGCCGGAACCCCAGCGCCTCAGCCACATGGGAGCGCTGGATCTCTGGTTCTTCATCCAGATCTGCAATGGTGCGCGCCACGCGTAGCACCCGGTGATAGCCGCGCGCGGTCAGGGAGAACCGGTCGGCAGCCTTGTGCAAAAGCGCACGGCTTTCGGCGCCAAGCGTGGCAATCTCTTCCAATAGCGCGCCTTCGGCATCTGCATTCAGTTGCACCTCGGGCTGATCCTTGAATCTGTCTTCCTGCACATCCCGCGCCGCCGCGACGCGCTGGGCGATCTCTGCCGATCCTTCGGCGGCCGGGGCCAAATCCAGATCGCTGTAGGGCACCGGCGGCACTTCGATGCGCAGATCGAACCGGTCCATCAGCGGGCCGGAGATGCGGCCCATGTAGTCTTCGGCGCAGAGCGGCGCGCGGGAGCAGGCGCGGGCGGGATCGGCCAGATGACCGCATTTGCAGGGGTTTGCTGCGGCCACCAGCATGAAACGGCTAGGGTATTTCACATGGGCATTTGCACGGGCGACCATCACCTCGCCGGTCTCCAAGGGCTGGCGCAGGGTTTCCAGAACCGGCCGCGAGAATTCCGGCAGCTCGTCCAGGAACAAGACGCCATTGTGCGCAAGGCTGATCTCGCCCGGTTGCGCCCGCCGTCCGCCGCCGACGATGGCGGCCATGGAGGCGGTGTGGTGCGGTTCACGAAACGGGCGGCTGCGGTTGATGCCGCCAGCCTCGATCAAGCCACACAAGGATTGGATCATCGAGGTTTCCAGTGCCTCTGGCGGGGTCAGGGGGGGCAGGATTGTCGGCAGGCGTGCCGCCAGCATGGATTTGCCCGACCCGGGCGGGCCGATCATCAACAGGTGATGTCGCCCGGCGGCGGCGATCTCCAGCGCGCGTTTGGCGCGCTCCTGACCTTTGACGTCGCGCAGATCACGGGCACCGAGCGAATCTGTGACCTCACCCGCAACTGCCTCGGCCAGGGGCATCTTGCCGGTGAAATGGCGCACAACGTCCAGAAGGCTCGCGGCGCCGATCACCCGTGCCGCGTCGACCCAGGCGGCCTCTGCCCCTGACGCCTTGGGGCAGAGCAGCAGGCGATCCTCGCTGGCGGCGGTCATGGCGGCGGGCAGGGCGCCGACGACGGGGATTAGCGTACCATCCAGTGACAATTCACCAAGGGCGATGGTCTCGCTTGCCGCCTCTAGCGGGATCACCTCGATGGCCGCCAGAAGCGCCAGCGCGATGGGCAGGTCGAAATGGCTGCCTTCCTTGGGCAGATCGGCGGGCGACAGGTTCACCGTGATCCGTTTCGAGGGCAGCGCGATGGACATCGCGGCAAAGGCCGAGCGCACCCGTTCGCGCGCTTCACTCACCGCCTTGTCGGGCAGGCCGACGATGGAAAAGGCGGGCAGGCCCGGCACCACGGCGCATTGCACCTCCACCGGGCGGGCCTCTACCCCTTGAAAGGCAACCGTGTAGGCCCGCGAAATCATGTCCTGCTATCCCTTTGATCGTGCCAATGAAAACACTAGCGAACGAGGGATCGGAGTCGTCAGAAAAACAGTCTATGCGTGTGTTTTTGACGTTGATTTCGCGGGGCTTGAGGTCGTGCCCTAGTCGAGGCTCCAGGCGCGGCGGGGCAGGTCCAAAGCGTAGGGTTCGGTATCGTAAGTCACTTCGCGGGCCTGGTCCTGCCAGCGCAGGACGGCAGGGTCAGACAAGAGCGCGCGACAATAGGCGCGGGTTTCGGGCGCAACAGGCAGGTCATATCCCACGATCCGGGCCGCAACGGGCGTGTAGAAAACATCGGCAAGGCTGTAGTCGCCAAACAGCCAGCCCTCGCCGGCGCCAGAGATTTTGCGGGCATGGGCAAAGAGCTTCTCGATCCGCGTCAGATCCGCAAGCACCGCGTCAGAGGGCGTGAACCCCTCCCAGATATGGCTCAACTGCATCGCACAATCCCCGCGCAAGGCGGAAAAGCCGCAGGCCATTTCCGCCACCAGCCAGCGCGCCGTGGTGCGCGCAGCCGCATCCTTGGGCCAAAGACCGGCCTCCGGGTGCCGCTCGGCCAGGGTTTCGGCCATGGCGAGGCTTTCGCCAACTACCGTGCCTTCCGGCGTGCGCAGGGTGGGGACCAGCCGCGCGGGCGCCAGATCCGCCAGATCAGCGGCCATTGTTCCAGAATAGAGCCCCACCATATGCACCACATGGGGGAGCGAGAATTTTTCGAGCATGAGCCAGCCGCGCAAGGACCAACTGGAATACATGCGGTCTCCAATATAAAGATCATATGTCATGGAGGCAGGATAACCGTGCGCCGTGCATTCCCAAATCGATTGTTTGTGCGCTATGCCATCACGGTAGGTGATTGATCCGCTCTGCTCGCCAGCCACCGGCGAAGCAATGGAGTTCGGTAAGGGACAGGTTGTCGATCCGATGCGAGAAGGCCTCTTCTGCGGTCAACCGTTCGGCGCGCTGGATCTGGGTCAGGATCTGACCGAAATGCCCAACGACGATCAGGTCCCGCCCGGGATGCGCCGCGATCAGCCCGTCGATGGCACGGTCCACGCGGGCGCAGACCTCGTGCCAGCTTTCGCCGCCGGGCGGGCGCACGTCACCGGGGGTTTCCCAATAGGCGCGGATGCGCTCGGGGTCTTCGGCGTCGATTTCTTTCCATGTACGCAGCTCCCAGGCGCCGAAATGGATCTCTCGCAGATCCGGCAGATGGTCCAGGCGCTGTCGACCGTGCTGAATTGCGCTTGCCGTATCTGCCGCGCGCGACAGATCAGAAGAGACTACAAGAGCCTCGGCTGGCAGGGCAGCAGACAGACGATCAAGAGCCGCCGTATCGGACAGATCCGCAGGCAGGTCAGACCAGCCAACCATGGATTTTGCATGGGTGGGACCGTGGCGCACAAGGAAAAGGCGGGTCACTGCAAGGCACCTTTCAGAACCAGTGGCAGACCGGCAGTGACCTGCACCACCGTATCAGCACGGGCAGCGAGGGCGATGTTGAGCCGTCCCTGTGCCTCGCGGAACCGGCGGGCCAGCGCATTTTCCGGTACGATGCCAAGGCCGGTTTCATTGGTCACAATCACCAGTTCCGCCGCGCAGGCGTCGATGGCCTGCAACAGCGCCTCTGTTTCGGCCTCCAGATCATGCCCTGCCAGCAGGTGGTTGGTCAGCCACATGGTGGCGCAATCCACCAGGCAGATCTGGTCCGCGGATAGCAGCCCCAGAACCGAGGCCGCGTCAAAGGGTTCCTCGAAGGTCTTCCAGCCCGGGCCGCGCTGCTTGAGGTGCTTGTCCACCTTGGCGCGCATCTCGTCATCAAGCACTTGTGATGTGGCCCAATAAGCCTTTGGCTTGCCGGATGAAATGCACAAGTTTTCGGCATAGGCAGACTTGCCTGAGGCGGCCCCGCCGAGAATGAGTGTGACAGCTGCGGTCAAGGTGCGTACCCTATTATCTGAAGGCTCTGTTGTCGATTGCGTATCCGTTGACCCGCCTCAAGACAAGCTTCCACCGGTTTGGCCGGGTTCAAACCACAGATCAGACCGGGTGGTTGCTGCCAAAGTTCAAAGGCCGACAAAGCGTAAGTGTGGCGAGGCCCTTGCAAGTCCAGAGAGGGCTGCAAATTTAATTTCAGCGCCAAGTGATCCAAGCGCGCAGGGGCTGCGTAATACCATCAAATGAGTTTCTAGGGGAGTATCATGGCACTTGACGCGACCACTGAAAACCCGCTGCCGCGGCAGGCAATGAAAGCCGAGCTGCTGGATGCTGAAACCGAGTTGAAGCTGGCCTACGCCTGGCGGGATGACCGGGATGAAGAGGCTCTGCATCGACTGATCCACGCCTATATGCGGCTGGCGATCTCCATGGCGGCCAAGTTCAAACGCTATGGCGCGCCGATGAATGATCTCATCCAGGAGGCCGGCGTGGGCCTGATGAAGGCGGCGGACAAGTTCGACCCCGACCGGGGCGTGCGGTTTTCGACCTATGCGGTGTGGTGGATCAAGGCCTCGATCCAGGACTATGTCATGCGAAACTGGTCTATGGTGCGCACCGGGTCGACCTCTTCTCAGAAATCCCTGTTTTTCAACATGCGCCGGGTGCAGGCGCAGCTGGAGCGTGAGGCCAGCGCGGCCGGGATTGAGCTCGACAAGCATCAGCTCAACCAGCAGATCGCAACCGAGATTGGCGTGCCGCTCCGCGACGTTGAAATGATGGATGGTCGCCTGTCCGGATCTGATTTTTCGCTGAACGCGGTGCAGTCCTCGGACGATGAGGGGCGCGAGTGGATCGAAGCGCTTGAAGACGACAGCGCACAGGCCGCTGAGCTGGTGGAGGAAGCGCATGACCGGCGTCAGCTTCGGGCCTGGCTGGTGGAGGCTCTGCAGGCGCTCAACGACCGTGAGCGCTTTATCATCACCGAGCGCAAGCTGCGTGAAGAGCCGCGCACCCTAGAAAGCCTCGGCCTTGAGTTGAACCTGTCCAAAGAACGCGTGCGCCAACTGGAAGCCGCTGCCTTCCAAAAGATGCGAAAGACGCTTGAAGGATGCTCGCGCGAGGTGCACAACTTCCTCTCATGAGAAAGTTGATTCTTTTTGTCAGAAAGGCGGTCGCAGTGAATGCTGCGCTCGCCTTCTTTGCCATCGGCGGAGCGGCGTCGGTCTATGCCGAGGCCGCTCCTGAAAGTGTTCCATCGGCCGAAGCGGCATCAACCCTGTTGACGGGCGCAGATGTGGTGATCCTTGGGGAAGTGCATGACAATGCGCTCCACCACCTGAATCAGGCAGAGGTCCTTTCACGAATTGCGCCCCGCGCCGTGGTCTGGGAGATGATCACACAAGAACAAGCGGAAGGGTTGACCTCTGGCACGCTTGCCGACGCTGAAATGACGTCAAAGGCCCTTGACTGGGCGGAGTCCGGCTGGCCTGACTTCGACCTTTATGCTCCGGTTTTTGCGGCAGCAGCCCCGGCGCAGCAGTTTGGTGCGCTGGTACCTCGGGGGGAGGCGCGCGACGCACTGGAGCAGGGTGTCGCCAAGTACTTTGGCGAGCGCGCATCGGAGTTTGGGCTCGACCAGCCCTTGCCCGAGGCCGAGCAATCCGCCCGCGAGGCGGATCAGATGGCCAATCATTGCAATGCCATGCCCGAAGAGATGCTGCCGGTTCTGGTGGATTTCCAGCGCCTGCGCGATGCAGCCCTGGCCAGGGCGGTTGATCGTGCCCTGACCCAAACTGGCGGTCCGGTTGTGGTGATCACGGGCAATGGCCACGCGCGGCTTGATCGGGGCCTTGCGGTGTATCTAAAGGCGGCGCGCCCCGGCGTGCAGGTTCTGAGCCTGGGTCAAAGCGAAGGCGGCACGATCCGCGGCACATTTGATGTTGTGCTCGACAGCCCGGCGGCAGAGCGCCCGGATCCCTGTCTTGCGTTCAGGAAAGGCTGAGCCGAAAACCGTTTCACACTGGGCGCCGCCCGCAGTAAGGTCGGCGCCACAAGACAACTCCCAAGGATGGGCGGAGACGGGTAATATGCTGGCTGGAAAACATATTCTTCTGATCATCGGCGGCGGCATCGCGGCCTACAAGGCCTTGGAGCTGATCCGCCGCCTGCAGGATCAGGGGGCAAGCGTGGCGCCGGTGCTGACACGTGCGGGAGAGGAATTCGTCACCCCTTTGTCTGTTTCGGCCTTGGCCGGTGCGCCGGTTCATCGCGACCTCTTTGATCTGACGTCCGAGGCCGAAATGGGCCATATCCAGCTGTCCCGCAGTGCTGACCTTGTGGTGGTGGCCCCCGCCACGGCGGATCTGATGGCAAAGATGGCGCAGGGACTGGCGAATGATCTGGCTTCGACCCTTCTTCTGGCGACCGACACGCCGGTGCTGCTTGCCCCGGCCATGAACGTGCGCATGTGGGAACACCCCGCGACGCAGCGAAACATCCAAGTGCTCAAAGGGGACGGCATCCGTTTTGCTGGCCCCAACGAAGGCGGCATGGCTTGCGGCGAGTTCGGCCCCGGACGGATGGCCGAACCGGATGAGATCGTCGCCGCCATTGCTGCACAGTTTCGCTCAGGCCCCCTGATAGGCAAGCGTATCGTGGTGACCTCTGGTCCAACCCATGAACCGATTGATCCGGTGCGCTATATCGCCAATCGCTCCTCCGGGGCGCAAGGGACTGCGGTGGCCCGTGCTCTGAGCGCGCTGGGAGCGGAAGTGGTGTTTATCACGGGCCCGGCAACGGTCTGGCCCCCCGATGGGGTGGAGGTGGTGCCCGTGGAAAGCGCCCGTGATATGCAAGCTGCCGTCGAGGCTGCTCTGCCTGCAGATGCCGCGGTCTTTGCCGCGGCGGTGGCGGATTGGCGAGTGGCAAGTGCTTCGGACCGCAAGCTGAAGAAGTCGAAGGACGGATTGCCGACGCTTGAATTTGCCGAAAACCCCGACATCCTGAAGACCGTTTCCCATATGGAGAGCGGGCGTCCCGGTCTGGTGGTCGGCTTTGCAGCCGAAACCAATGACGTGCTGGAAAATGCCACGGCCAAACGCCTGCGCAAGGGCTGCGACTGGATCGTGGCCAATGACGTCTCCCCTGCGACCGGGATCATGGGTGGAAGCGAAAACGCCGTTACCTTGATCTCAGAGGACGGAGCAGAGGACTGGCCGCGCATGGGCAAGGATGAGGTCGCGCGCAGGCTGGCGGAGCGGATTGCCACGGCGCTTGCCGATTAGGCTGGCCTGAGTCTAGCTGAGTTTCCCGAACAGGAGCCAACATGGTCACCATCCGCATAACCCGTGAAGCCAACGCAGACCCGGATCTGCCTTTGCCCTCTTATGAGACTGCTGGAGCGGCCGGGGCGGATCTGCGCGCGGATCTGCCGGGCCGCACCTCTGTGGTGCTGGAGCCGGGCACCCGCGCGTTGGTGCCAACGGGTTTGCGGGTTGAAATCCCGGATGGCTATGAGATCCAGATACGTCCACGCTCGGGGCTGGCGCTCAAGCATGGGATTACCCTGCCGAACACGCCTGGCACTATCGACAGCGACTATCGCGGGCCTTTGGGGGTGATCGTCCTGAATGCGGGGCAGGAGCGGTTCGAGATCACCCACGGTGACAGGATTGCCCAGATGGTGGTCGCGCCGGTGTTGCAGGCGCAGTTTGAACTGGTGGAGGCGCTGAGCGAAACCACGCGTGGCAGTGGCGGGTTTGGCTCAACAGGGAGAGGCTGATGATCCTGGTACTTGGCCTTGCGGGGCTGATCTGGTGGGGCGGCAGGCTGATGGGGATGGCGCGCGGGTTGCGCCTGTCGCTTTTGGTGGTGTTGTTCGCCGCTGTCCTGCTGCTGCATGTGACCCTTCCCGAAGCTGCGCCCTTGCGGCAAGCCACCGGCGGGTCGGCTCAGTCCTGGCTGATCCTTGGCGGCGTGGCCCTGATGATCGGAGGCTACAGCTGGGTGGTGGGCCGCTTGCGTGCGCGGGCTGATGCAGAAAACGCGGACAAGGACGCGCAAAGCAAAGCGGCACCCAAACCGGGGCGGTTTTCTGAGACAGAGCTTAATCGTTACGCACGGCATATCGTCTTGCGTGAGCTGGGCGGGCCGGGGCAGAAGAAGCTGAAGACCGCCAAGGTTCTGGTTATCGGTGCCGGGGGGCTGGGCGCGCCTGCACTGCAATATCTGGCGGCGGCGGGTGTTGGCACCATCGGGGTGATCGACGACGATGGTGTGGAAAACGCCAACCTGCAGCGGCAGGTCATCCACCGGGATGAGGACATCGGAACGCCAAAGGTGTTCTCGGCGCAGCGCGCAATGGAGGCGCAGAATCCCTTTGTCACCGTGCGCCCCTATCATCGTCGCCTGACCGAAGAGATCGCCGCCGATCTTTTTGCGGACTATGACATCATTCTGGACGGAACCGACAATTTCGAAAGCCGCTATCTGTCCAACCGAACCGCCGTTGCCCTTGGAAAACCATTAATCTCAGGAGCGCTGTCTCAGTGGGAGGGGCAGCTGTCGGTGTTCCACCCGGAGGCGGGCGGTCCCTGCTACCAGTGTATTTTCCCCGAGGCGCCTGCGCCGGGGCTTGCGCCCAGCTGTTCCGAGGCCGGCGTGATCGGCCCCTTGCCGGGGGTCGTAGGGTCGATGATGGCAGTGGAAACGATCAAGCAGATCACCGGAGCCGGAGAGGTCTTGCGCGGCTCCATGCTGATCTATGATGCGCTTTATGGCGAGAGCCGCCGCATTGGCCTGAAGGCCCGCGCGGACTGCCCGGTGTGCGGGGCGCAGAACGGCTGAGTGTGGCTTCGCTCGCGATTTTCTTTGCTTTTGACTGAATGAGCTGACGGATTGTGGGCGCCGCCTCTGGACGGTGGCGGGGCGCAGGCATAGCTTCTCTTACAAAGGAGGCCTTTGCCCATGACCAACCCGCTTTTGTCCCACTGGGACACGCCCTTTGAAATCGCGCCCTTCGACACCATTTCGGACGAGGATTTTGCCCCCGCACTGGATGAGGCGCTTGCCGCGCACAAGGCGCAGATCGAGGCCATCGCTGGGAACCCCGATGCACCGACATTTGCCAATGTGATCGAAGCGCTGGAAACGCCCTGCCGTCCGCTGGAGCAGGTTCTGTCCGTCTTCTATGCCGTTGCCGGCGCGGACAGCAATCCAAAGCGCGAAGAGCTGCAGCGGGCCTTCTCTCCCAAATTGGCGGCGCATTTCTCGGCCATCACGGCTAACAAGGCGCTCTATGCGCGGGTGAAGGCGGTCTGGGATCAGCGGGATGATCTGGACCTGACGGAAGAACAACAGCGGGTGTTGATGCTGACCCATCGTGGCTTTGTGCGCGGTGGAGCAGCCCTCGAAGGCGCAGATGATGCCCGCATGCAAGAGATCAAAGGGCGTCTGGCCACTCTTGGCACCGAGTTCACCCAGAACCTTTTGGCGGATGAGCGGGACTGGTACATGGAGCTGTCCGAAGAGGATCTGGAAGGTCTGCCGGACTTCGCCGTGGCTGCGGCCCGCTCTGCGGGTGAGGAAAAGGGCGCGAACGGGCCGGTTGTCACCACCTCCCGCTCGATCATAACGCCGTTTTTGAAATTCTCCCCGCGCCGGGATCTGCGTGAAAAGGCGTTTCAGGCCTGGGCAGCGCGCGGGGCCAATGGCGGCAAGACCGACAACCGCGCGATTGCGACCGAAATTCTGAAACTGCGGGAAGAACGGGCCAAGCTGCTCGGCTATGAGAATTTCGCGGCCTATAAGCTGGAAACCGAAATGGCCAAGACGCCGGATGCCGTGCGGGGCCTTTTGATGGATGTCTGGGGCCCGGCCAAAGCGCGCGCCGATGAGGATGCGATGGTGCTGACCCAGATGATGCAGGCGGAGGGGATCAACGGCGATCTGGAGCCTTGGGACTGGCATTATTATTCCGAGAAACGCCGCAAGATCGAACATGATCTCGATGAGGCCGAACTCAAGCCCTACTTGCAGCTGGAAAAGATGATCGAGGCGTCATTCGCCTGCGCGAACCGTCTGTTTGGGCTGGAGTTCAAACCGCTGGATATTCCGCTTTATCATACCGATTGCCGCGCTTGGGAGGTCACGCGGAAGGGTGAACATGTTGCCGTGTTTATCGGAGACTACTTCGCGCGGGGATCAAAACGTTCCGGGGCCTGGTGTTCGGCCATGCGCAGTCAGGCCAAGTTCCCGGAGCAACAGACGCCGATCGTGATCAATGTTTGCAACTTTGCCAAGGGCGATCCGGCGCTGTTGTCCTATGACGATGCCCGCACGCTGTTCCACGAGTTCGGCCATGCGCTGCACCAGATGCTGTCGGATGTGACCTACGAGAGCATCTCGGGCACCTCGGTTGCGCGCGATTTCGTCGAGCTGCCCTCACAGCTATACGAACACTGGCTGGAGGTGCCCGAGGTCCTGAGCGAATTCGCCACCCACGCCGAAACCGGCGAAGCGATGCCAAAGGAAATGCTGGACAAGGTTCTGGGCGCGGCCACCTATGATATGGGCTTTCAGACGGTGGAATATGTGGCCTCGGCGCTGGTGGATCTCGCATTCCACGATGGAGACGCCCCTGCTGATCCGATGGCAAAACAGGCCGAGGTGCTGGCCGAGATTGGTATGCCGCAGGCCATCACCATGCGACACGCCACGCCGCATTTCGCGCATGTCTTCTCTGGGGATGGCTACAGCTCGGGCTATTACAGCTACATGTGGTCCGAGGTGATGGACGCCGATGCCTTTGCCGCCTTTGAAGAGGCTGGTGGTGCGTTTGACGCCGAACGGGCCAAGGCGCTGGAGGAGCATATCCTGTCCTCGGGCGGCTCCAAGGATCCGGCAGAGCTTTACACCGCGTTCCGGGGCCGATTGCCCGGGGTCGATGCGCTGCTCAAAGGGCGCGGTCTGGCGGCGAAGTAACGGGGCTGCGCCGGGGATCACCCCGGCGCAATTCGTTCAATGACCCGGTGCTCAGTAACCTATTTCGCGGTTGACGAGGTTGAGGAACGGCTCGCCTGCCTCACCGCGGCGGATGTTTTCGGCGATGACCTCTGATGCCGTGCTGGCGCGGGTCTCGGCGGCGATATGCGGTGTGACCGTCACATTCGGATGCGCCCAGTAGGGATTATCGGCGGGCAGCGGCTCTACCCGGAAGACATCCAGCGTGGCATGGCCGATCTGACCGCTGTCGAGCGCGGCAAGCAGGGCACTGTCATCGATCAGCGGGCCGCGGCCTGGATTGATGATCCGCGCGCCTTTGGGCAGCAGGGCCAGCGTTTCGGCATTCAGGATATTTGTGGTCGCGGGGGTGTCCGGCAACAGGAGCACGACGATTTCTGCCTTCGAAAGGGCCTGTTTCAACCCGTCATCTCCATGCAGACAGGTGATCCCGTCGATGTCCTTGGGGGAGCGTGACCAGCCGGTGACCGGAAATCCGATGCGGGCAAGACTGTGCGCGCAGGCGCTTCCCAATGCGCCAAGGCCGAGCATGGTCACGGGGCGTTCAAAGGCCAAGGGGGGCACAGCAGGCTCCCACCGATCCTGCACAGTGATCGAACGGTCGATGTCGAGGTGATAGCGCAGCACATGGCCCGTGACCCATTCGACCATGCCGGCAGTCAGGCCGGGATCCACCATGCGGCACAGCGGCATGGTGAGCGTCTGGTTGCCGGTGATCTTTTCCACCCCTGCCCAGAGGTTCAGCACCGCCTTGCATCGCGTGTAGGGGGTGAAGTCCTGCAGGTCGGAGTTGGGCGCATAGACCACGTAGTCCACCTGATCCGGGGTGTGGTCCAGTCGCATATTCACGTCCAGGCCTGCCTTGGCAAAGGCGTGTTTCAGCGGCTCGCGGTAGGTCTCCCAACGCGCGGGTAGGGCGGCAAATTGCACGTTGATCATGTGGCGAAGACTCCGGCCATGTCGGCAAAACCTTTGATCTCGATCGGATTGCCCGCAGGGTCATGAAAGAACATGGTGCTTTGCTCGCCTGGCTGTCCTTCGAAACGGGTGGTTGGCGCGATGGTGAAATCGATACCCGCAGCGATCAGCCGGTCCGCTAATGCGCGCCACTCGTCCTGTGGCAGGATCACGCCAAGATGGGGCATCGGCACCATGTGATCGCCCACCTTGCCGGTATTGGCGGTGGCAAACACCGGGCCAAGGTGCAGCGAGATCTGGTGACCGAAGAAGTTGAAATCGACCCAGGTTTCGGTGCTGCGCCCCTCTGTGCAGCCCAAGGTGCCGCCATAAAAAGTGCGCGCCTGCTCCAAGTCGTCAACGTGATAGGCGAGGTGAAAGATGCTCATGAACGGCAATCCTTAGGAGGTTGGGAAATCAGCGGGGACGGTGGATATTCGCGCTTTGCACCAGGCCAAAGGCGGCCAGCAGCACCAGCATGGCCGATCCCCCATAAGAGACCAGCGGCAAGGGCACGCCCACAACCGGTGCCAGCCCCATGACCATCGACATGTTCACCGCAAAGAACAGGAAGAAGGTGATCGCGATGCCCAAGGTTACCAGCGATGAGAACCGGTCCCGCGCGGCAAGCGCTGTTGCGACACAAAAGACGATGATCAACACGTAGATGCTGAGCAGGGTGAAGCCGCCGATGAAGCCGAATTCTTCGGCCAGTGTGGTGAAGATGAAATCGGTGTGCTTTTCCGGTAGGAAATTGAGCCGCGATTGCGTGCCTTGCATAAAGCCGCGCCCGGACCAGCCGCCGGACCCCAGCGCGATCTTGGACTGGGTGATGTGATAGCCCGCGCCCAGGGGATCCTGCGACGGATCCAGGAAGGTATCGATCCGGCGGAACTGGTAGTCCTTGATCAGTTGCCAGTCTGTACCGCGGCTTTGGAAGACGGCTGTAACAAGCCCGACGGCCGCGGTGATGACCGCTGCAAAATAGGCCCAGTGCACTCCCGCAAGGAACATCACTCCGCCCCCTGCGGCCATCAAGAGGATCGAGGTCCCGAGGTCCGGCTGTTTGAGGACCAGAAAGGTTGGGATAAGGATCATCAGCACCGGCACCAGCACCCAGAACGGACGAGAGGTCTTCTCCGCCGGAAGCCAGTCGTAATAGGCCGCAAGCAGCATTACCAGGGTGATCTTCATCAACTCGGAAGGCTGCAGGCGCATGAAGCCGATGTCGATCCAGCGCTGAGCCCCCATGCCGACGGTGCCAAAGAACTCAACGGCCAAGAGCAGGACCAGCGACACCAGGTAGGCCAGCGCCGAGATATTGCGCCAGAACCAGATCGGCACCAGGGCCACAACGATCATCACCGCCATGCCAAGGGCAAAGCGTTTGGCCTGTGGTTCGGCCCAGGGCGAAAAGGAGCCTCCGGCCACCGAATAGAGCATCAGGAAACCAACTCCTGCGACCGAGGCCAAAAGAAGCGTCAGCGGCCAGTTCAGGTAGAGGATCTTGCGCAGGCCCGTTGGGGTGGATTTGGCGTGATGTTCAAGATAGCTCATGCCCGGTCGTTGCCTCCGGTCTCTTCGCGCTTGATCCGTTCGCGTTCAAGTCTTTCCTGCTGGGCCTTGATGCGGCTGCGGTCGCCCTTGGGGTAGGCCGCAAGGGGCGGGGTGCCGCCGTATAGCGCCTGCAACATGACATCACGCGCGATTGGCGCGGCGGCTTTGGAGCCACCGCCGCCGTGTTCAACAACGACCGATACCGCGAAACGTGGGTTGTCGAAGGGCGCGAAACAAACATAGAGCGCATGATCGCGCCGCTCCCACGGCAGATCCTCGTTGCGGATGACCCCTGCTGCACGTTCTGCTGCGGTGATATTGCGCACCTGGCTGGTACCGCTTTTCCCGGCCATGCGCATGTCTTCGGCGATGATGCGGGAGCGGTACCCGGTACCGCGCCGGTCGTTGCTGACGGAGAACATGCCGCGCCGCACCGTGCGCAGGTTGTTTTCATTGAGGCCGAGCGGTTCGGCTGCACTTCCTGCCTGCTCGATCCCATCGATGGATTTCAAAAGGCGCGGGTTGATATTGCGCCCAGATGCGATCCGCGCAGTCATCACGGCCAGCTGCATGGGCGATGCCAGCATGTAGCCCTGACCGATAGAGGCATTTGCGGTGTCACCGATCAGCCAGTCCTGCCCGTGCACGCGCTGTTTCCACTCGCGGTTCGGAGCCAGCCCGCTGGCCACCGCCGACATTGGCAGATCGTGACGCACGCCAAGGCCAAGGCGGTTGGCCATGGCAGAGATCTTGTCGATACCAACCTTGAGAGCGAGGTCGTAATAATAGACGTCGCAGGATTGTTTCAGCGATGTGTTTAGGTCCACATGCCCGTGTCCGGCGCGTTTCCAGCAGTGGAAGCGGCGTCCCGAAACCTCAAGGTATCCAGGACAGTAGACTGTTTCATCGGGACCGATCAGACCTTCCTCAAGGGCCGCCAGCGCCGTTACCATCTTGAAGGTGGAGCCGGGCGGATAGGTGCCCTGAACCGCCTTGTTGGCCAAGGGGCGATAGGGGTCCTCGGTCAGCATCCGATAGTCTGCTACCGAAATTCCGCGCACAAAAAGGTTTGGATCAAAACTGGGGGACGAGGCGATCGCATGGACATCTCCATCCTGGCAATCGATGATCACGGCGGCCGCGCTCTCGGTTCCCAACCGTGCCTGAACATAGCTCTGCAATTCGGCGTCAACAGTCAGTTGCATGTCGGCGCCGGGTTCCCCTTCGCGCCGGTCGAGTTCACGCATGACACGGCCGGTGGCGTTGACCTCAACCCGTTTGGCGCCGGCCTTGCCGCGCAGGGCGTCCTCACGTTTGGATTCAAAACCGACCTTGCCGATTTGAAAGCGCGGAATGCGCAGGATGGGTTCGGGCGACTCCATCTTGCTGAGATCATAATCCGAAACCGGCCCCACGTAGCCGACCACATGGGCAAAGGCCTGTGACTGCGGATAGACCCGCGTCAGTCCAACCTCCGGCGTAATGCCCGGCAGGGCCGGGGCGTTGACCGCCACTTTCGAGATATCTTCCCAGCCGATCTGATCTGCCAGGGTCACGGGCAGGAAGGGCGGAGAGCGGCGCATTTCGGCAAGAGCACGTTCCACGTCTTCTGGCTCAAGAGGGATCAGGCGTGAGAGTTTGGAAATGACCTCTCCAACGTCGCCCGCGTCCTCGGGAACAATAATGACGCGGTAGGAGGGGGAGTTCTGGGCCAGAGCGACCCCGTTGCGGTCAAAAATCTCACCGCGCGCAGGCGGCAGCAACCGAATGTTGATTCGGTTCTCTTCTGCAAGCAGTCGGAATTGGTCGGCCTGATCTACCTGCAGATAGCGCATGCGCGCGGCCAGCCCACCTGCAAAGGCAAGTTGCAACCCGCCCAGCAGCAAGGCGCGGCGTGTCAGCTTTCGGTGGGTAAACTCCAGCTCTTTGGGATTGCGTCTCATCAGCGGCTCCCCAGTACTTCGGCTTCGGAAGGGGAGAGTTTGCGCACGCCAAGAAGGCTTTGGCTCAAAACGACGACCAGCGGATAGGCGGCGATGGTCAGGATGGCCTGGATGAGTGTCAGACCAAGGGGGGCCTGAGCCACCGCAAGAATGGCGAGAATGGCCCGGTTCAGCACCACAATACCGCAGATCACGACGGCCACCGCCAGCCATTCGGCCGCAAAAGCGGTTTCGCGATGCGGCATCACGCGCGATTTGAGGAACTCGCAGCCGAGAACCACGAGCATTGCAAAAAGCCCCGGCGGGCGCTGAAACATCATGTCCGCCACCAGCATGGTCGCACCGATGAGGATCGCCGGCACAAAATCCGGACGTCTGAGGGACCAGGCCAGGGCCAGGGCGAGCAACAGATCTGGAGGTGCCCAGCGGCTGGGCAGGGTATCCAGTGGCAACAGGTGAAAGAAAATCAGGATCAGCGCCAGAAAAGGGAAGGCCATGCGCATCATCCAGATCCGCCCGGGAGAGGTGCTAGCCATTGCCGCCTCCACTGGATGCGGTCCCGGATTGCGGCCCAATGATGTCAGGTCGCTGAGGTGGAATGGTGGCATCCGGGGCAGGTACCACCAGGGCCCCTGGCTCCTTGATCGCTTCGGAGCCTTGGTGGCGCAAAACGCGCAGGAACTCGAGCCGCTCGTAGTCAGCTGACAGGCGCACACGTTTGCGCCCGGCCCGGTCTTCGGCGACCTGGCCGATCAGCAAACCCGGAGGAAAGACGGATCCGTCCCCGGAGGTGATCACACGGTCACCGGGGCGGATCAGATCTGGGCTTTCGAGAAAGTCGAGAACGGGCGCCGCAGTATTGTCTCCTGCGACCAGTGCCGTCTGCCCCGAGGGCTGGATGACGGCAGGAACGGCACTTGCGGCGTCAGTCAGCAAAATGACACGAGAGGTGTCCTGGCCGGTTCCGGAAATCCGCCCCACGAGACCAATTCCGTCCATGGCTGCCCATCCGTCCTGGATCCCGTCTCGGGCGCCGATATTGAGGATCACCGATTGCCGGAAGGGCGAACCGCTGTCAGCCAGAACAACACCAGTAATGTAGGTCAGCTTGGGGTCCAGACGCACATTGTTGAGGTCAAGCAGTCGCGCATTTTCCTGCTCCAGCTGCAGGGCAGCTTCCTTCCAGGCCCGCATCTGGCGCAATTCGGAGCGCAGCTCGCGGTTCTGCTCCGCAAGACGCTGGTAGCTCTGGAAATCCCGGAACAGGTTGATCGCCCCGGTGACCGGCGCCATGGCCCAATCCATGCTGGGCACCACCGTATCCACCAGTTGCGCGCGGAACCGTTCAACCCGTGGGCTGTCGATGCGCCAGATCAGAAAGATGGCAGCAAGGCACAGGCACACCAGCCCGATCAGCAGGCGTCGCAGCGGGGTTGAATAGTCGTCTCGCTGTGAGCGGTCTTTGGCCAAAGGCTTCCTTTCGGGCGCCTGCTATCCCCGGGGGAGAGGAAAAGGCGTCTTAGCTGTCGTAGTCAATTGCGTGGCGGAGCTGCTTTTCGAACTCCAGCGCCTTGCCGGTGCCAAGCGCGACGCAGTTGAGGCTTTCGTCGGCAATCGAGACGGCAAGCCCGGTCTGTTCACGCAGGGCAAGATCAAGATCGCCCAGAAGCGCACCGCCTCCGGTCAGCATGACGCCGCGGTCCACGATATCTGCGGCCAGATCCGGCGGCGTGGTCTCCAGCGCGGTCATCACGGAATCGCAGATCTGCTGCACGGGTTCCGCGAGTGCCTCGGCCACCTGGGCCTGACTGATTTCGATTTCCTTGGGCACGCCATTCAGCAGGTCACGCCCGCGGATCTGCATCGACTGGCCACGGCCATCGTCGGGCATGCGCGCGGTGCCGATGGAGGTCTTGATCCGCTCGGCGGTGGATTCGCCGATCAGGAGGTTCTGCTGGCGGCGCAGATAAGAGATGATGGCCTCGTCCATGCGGTCACCGCCAACGCGGACTGATCGCGCATAGACGATGTCGCCCAGCGACAGGACCGCGACCTCGGTGGTGCCGCCGCCGATGTCCACGACCATGTTGCCGGTCGGGTCGGTAATCGGCATGCCCGCGCCAATCGCCGCCGCGATAGGTTCGGCAATGAGGCCAGCGCGCCGCGCCCCAGCCGACAGAACCGACTGGCGAATGGCGCGTTTTTCCACCGGGGTTGCCCCATGGGGCACACAGACGATGATCTTGGGTTTGGAAAAGGTCGAGCGCTTGTGCACCTTGCGGATGAAGTGCTTGATCATTTCTTCGGCCGTGTCAAAGTCAGCGATGACACCTTCGCGCATCGGGCGGATCGCCTCGATAGAGCCGGGGGTGCGGCCCAGCATCAGCTTGGCATCCTCGCCCACGGCCAGCACCTTTTTGACGCCGTCCTTGACGTGGTAGGCCACCACCGACGGTTCGGACAGGATCACACCACGGCCTTTCACATAGACCAGCGTGTTCGCAGTGCCGAGATCGATGGCCATGTCCGATGTGAACAGACCGCCTAGATTTCCAAAGAGCGCCATATAGAAGGGATCCTGTAAGTTCTGCCGTTTTGCCCGCGACTCTGCAGTCGCGGCGCACTGATGAACTTATAAGCAGCACAGCGCTGCCGCGAAAGGGCCGAATGCGCACAACTAGCGCCTTTCCGCCTGTGAAACATGGGGCTTGCCCGCCTCTTTGGCACTCTGCGGACGGTATCCGGGAACCGCCCGGCGTCCCCTGTCGAATAGGACATTGTCTTGAGGGGCTGACTGCGATGCTGGCGATGTGGGGAGGGGGCGGGTAGTTCGGAGATCTGGTCTGGGCAACCGCGCATTCTGAGGTGCTGGCCCTAATGCCTCTTTCCCGGCCGGTGGAATGGAGGTAGGGCAAGCCTATGCTGTCCTATCAACATATCTATCACGCCGGAAACCTGGCGGACGTTCAAAAGCACGCCTTGCTGGCGTGGATGCTGTCGTACTTGACGCGCAAGGACAAACCCCTCAGTTACATCGAAACCCATGCCGGACGCGGCCTTTATGAACTGCACGCGCCTGAGGCGCTGAAGACCGGCGAGGCGGCGGCGGGGATTTCGAAGGTGCTCGAGGCAGAGGCGCTGGCCGAGGACCATCCGTTGAGCCAGGCCATTGTAGAGTGCCGCGCGCGATTTGGCGCGACAAGCTATCCTGGCTCGCCCCTGGTGGCGGCATCGCTGCTGCGCGCGCAGGACAGCCTGCATTTCGCCGAACTGCACCCGCAGGAATGCGCAGCCCTGCGGCAGGCGCTGAAACCCTGGCGGGCCAAGGTGCACCAGCAGGACGGGTTCGAGCTGGCCCTGTCGCTGGCGCCGCCAACGCCGCGCCGGGGGCTGCTGCTGATCGACCCCTCTTACGAGATGAAATCCGACTACGCCCGCATCCCCGGCATCATTGGCAAACTGCATCGCAAGTGGAACGTGGGCGTGATCGCCCTGTGGTATCCGATTCTGACCGATGGCGCACATGAGAAGATGCTGTCGGCCCTCGAGGCACCAGACCTGCCCGGCGTGTTGCGCCACGAGGTGCGTTTCCCGCCTGCACGGGAAGGTCACCGGATGGTGGGGTCTGGAATGTTCGTGGTCAATGCGCCTTTTGGCGCCGAAGAGGAAGCCGCGCGCATCAGCGCGGTATTCGAAAAGCTAAACCGGCCCTGACCAAAGATACCGACCGGATGCCTCCCGCCCCCTTTCCCGACCATCAAAGATGGTCGCAAAGGCGTTGGGCCCGGCGCCGCGCCTGCGGCCCGGCGCCGGATCGTTTCGACGCTCAGGTCGCGTCCTTGTAGGAAATCTCGCGCGCATCGGCGCCTTCACCGACCTTGCCGCGGCGCACGATCAGGCGGTTGAGCGCGTTGATATAGGCCTTGGCCGAGGCCACGACCGTATCGGTGTTGGCCGACTGGCCGGTCGCGATATTGCCGTCTTCCTCGAGCCGCACGGAAACCGTGGCTTGAGCATCGGTGCCCTCGGTCACCGCATGCACCTGATAAAGCTGTAGATGGGCCGAGTTCGGATAGAGCTTGCGCACCGCCTTGAAGGAGGCATCCACCGGCCCGTCGCCGCTTGCGGTGGCGCTGACGTCCTGGCCGTCAATTTCCATCTCGAGAGTCGCTTCGGCCGGGCCGCCCGTGCCGCAGATCACTTTCATCGACACAAGCTGCAGATAGTCATTCTCCGCATCCTCGCCCGAGCGCATCAGCGCCACGATGTCGTCGTCAAAGACCTCTTTTTTGCGGTCGGCCAGCTCTTTGAAGCGAACAAAAATGTCTTTGAGCTGATTGTCTCCGACCTCATAGCCAAGCTGGCCGAGCTTGTCGCGCAGCGCCGCGCGGCCCGAGTGTTTGCCAAGCGGCAGCGAGGTGCCCGAGAGGCCCACATCCTCGGGGCGCATGATCTCGAAGGTCTCTTTGTTCTTCAGCATCCCGTCCTGGTGGATGCCGCTTTCATGGGCAAAGGCGTTCTTACCGACGATGGCCTTGTTGAACTGGACCGGGAAGCCCGAAACTGTGGAGACTCGGCGGGAGATATGCATGATCTTCGTCGTGTCGACATTGGTGTGCCAGGGCATAATGTCATTACGCACCTTGAGGGCCATGACGACCTCTTCCAGCGCGGTATTGCCGGCCCGCTCGCCAAGGCCGTTGATGGTGCATTCGATCTGGCGCGCGCCACCTTCGACGGCGGCCAGGGCGTTGGCGGTCGCCATGCCAAGGTCATTGTGGCAATGGGTGGCAAAGATCACCTGATCGGCACCGGGAACGGTGTCGATCAGGCGGCGGATCAGATCGGCGCTTTCCAGTGGTGCGGTGTAGCCCACCGTATCGGGGATGTTGATAGTGGTGGCGCCGGCCTTGATGGCGATCTCGATCACGCGGCAGAGATAGTCCCACTCGGTTCGGGTTGCATCCATCGGCGACCATTGCACATCATCCACAAGGTTGCGCGCATGGGTGACTGTGTCGTGGATGCGCTCGGCCATTTCATCCATGGTGAGGTTGGGGATGGCGCGGTGCAGCGGCGAAGTGCCGATAAATGTGTGAATGCGGGGCTTTGCGGCCTTGCGCACGGCCTCGGCGCAGCGGTCGATATCCTTGAAGTTGGCGCGCGCGAGACCGCAGATCACGGAATTCTGCGAACGTTCGGCAATCTCGCTCACCGCCTTGAAATCACCTTCGGAGGCGATGGGGAAACCGGCCTCGATGATATCGACACCCATCTCATCCAAGAGCCCGGCAATCTCGAGCTTTTCATCGTGGGTCATGGTGGCGCCGGGGCTTTGCTCGCCATCGCGCAGGGTGGTGTCAAAGATCAATACGCGATCTTTTTCGAGTGCGTTCGTCATGTCGGTAGCTTTCTTAAAACTTTGTCCTGGATCCATTCGATTGGCGCGCAAACCTCCTCCTCTGAGCGGGCGCGCCGAATGGCACGCTCAGAGGCGGGCTAGGATCAGTAGGTCGCGCAGAGCCGCACCGCAAATGGCGGTGGCCGGGGCTTGGATATGTGCGCGAGCTGTCATGGGGGAACCTTATACAGAGCGCGGGGCGAATGGAAAGAGCGAAAATAGCTCAGGGATATTGACCCTTTAGGGTGAAGGCCCGGCACCTGAACTGCCCTTGCACCGCAGGCGTTTGATCTGCCGTGAAACACGGCTAGCTCAAGCGGGCAGCGACAAAAGGCAGGTACCCATGGCTCGGCTTATTCTTGTTCTTGGCGATCAACTGAGTGCGACCCTCTCGGCCCTTCAGGCAGGGGACAAAAACACGGACACAGTTGTGATGGCCGAGGTCGCCCAAGAGGGGACCTATGTGCGCCATCATCCCAAGAAGATCGCTTTGGTCCTTGCTGCGATGCGCAAGTTTGCAGGTCATTTGCGGGAGGAGGGCTGGGATGTCGCCTACACGTGTCTTGAGGATAAGGACAACACCGACACCATCGCTGATGAGCTGTTGCGGCGCGCCCAGCAAACCGGCGCGGAGGAGGTGATCGCCACCACGCCCGGCGAATGGCGCTTGATCCGCGACCTTCAGTCCTTGCCGCTGAAGGTCAGCCTCAAGCCGGACAAGCGTTTCATCGCCACTCGTGCCGATTTTGTCGATTGGGCCGAGGGCCGCAAACAGCTGCGTATGGAGTATTTCTACCGCGAGATGCGGCGCAAGACCGGGCTGTTGATGGAGGGAGACAAGCCTGCCGGGGGCAAATGGAACTTTGACCACGACAACCGCAAGGCGCCCCCGAAAGCGATCACCGGGACCGGGCCGATGCAGTTCACCCCCGATGCGGAAACCGAAGAGGTTCTGGATCTTGTCCAGCGGCGTTTTGGCGATCACTTTGGCGATCTGCGCCCGTTTCATTTTGCGGTGACGCGCAGCGATGCGCTGCTGGCGCTGGATCAGTTCATTCGCGAGGGCCTGCCACTGTTCGGGGATTATCAGGACGCGATGCTGCGGGGAGAGAAATGGCTCTACCATTCGGTGTTGTCGCCCTACCTGAACATTGGTCTTCTGGAGCCTTTTGAGGTCTGCCGCGCAGCTGAGGAGGCCTGGGAAAAAGGGGATGTACCCATAAACGCCGCCGAAGGGTTCATCCGGCAAATCCTGGGATGGCGGGAGTTCGTGCGCGGCATCTATTTCCTTGAAGGCGAGGAATATCCCACCCGAAACGCGCTGGATCATACCCGCGCGCTGCCATCCCTTTACTGGGGCGCTGAGACTGAGATGCGCTGCCTTTCAGAGGCCGTCAGCCAGACCCGCGAAGAGGCCTATGCCCACCACATTCAGCGCTTGATGGTCACCGGGAATTTCGCGCTTCTGGCGGGGATCAATCCGACCGAAGTGCATGAATGGTATCTGGCCGTCTATGCAGATGCGTTCGAATGGGTGGAGGCGCCCAATACCGTCGGCATGAGCCAATTTGCCGATGGCGGTATCGTCGGCTCCAAACCCTATGTCTCAAGCGGGGCCTACATCAACCGCATGTCCGACTACTGCAAGAGCTGCGCCTATAAGGTCAGCCAGAAGGTGGGGGAGGGGGCCTGCCCCTTCAATTTGCTCTACTGGCACTTCCTTGCGCGTCACCGCGAGCGCTTTGCGGGCAATCCACGCATGGGCAATATGTACCGCACCTGGGACCGGATGGCAGAGGACCGGCGGGCGCAGGTCATCTCAGAGGCGGAAAACTTCCTTGCCCGCATGGAGGCAGGCGACAGGGTTTAGGCGAAAAGCTCAGTTATTGTCGGCAGGCTGGTCGGCCTGGTCTGTCTGCTCTTCGCCGGAATTCTCCGTGACGAGGGCACCGTTTTCCCAGGCACCACTGGTTTCCTGACCCGTGGCATAGCGCATAACCCCGGGGCCCTGTCGCTTGCCGTTGACAAAGCTGCCCTCGTAGACATCCCCATTGGCATAGGTGGCAACGCCTGTTCCGGTGATCTTACCTTCCCGCCACTCGCCCTCGTAGACAAACCCGCCCGGCATTTTGATCCGGCCCGTGCCGTGGCGCTGGCTGTTGGCGAATTGCCCGGTGTAGACCGAACCATCCGCATAGGTGACCTTGGCCTGCCCATGCCGCTGGCCGTCCTTCCATTCGCCCTCGTAGCGGTAGCCGCTTTCGTAGGTCATGACGCCCTGGCCGTCGTTGCGCGCATTCTTGAAACTGCCGGTGTAGACAACACCGTTGGGGTAGGTGGCGGTGCCTTGTCCTTCGATCACGCCTGCGATCCAGTCGCCCTCGTAGGTGGAGCCATCGGGGTAAGTGATCTTGCCCAGCCCCTCGGCCAGATCGTCGCGGAACTGACCTTCATAGACCGATCCGTCGGGGTATGTGACCTTGCCCATGCCCTCGATCTGGCCAGCCAGCCATTCGCCCTCATAGACATAGCCGTCGGTCTTGGTGAAGGTGCCAGTCCCGTGTCGCAGATCGTCGGCAAAATCGCCTACGTAGATGTCCCCATTGGCGTGCACCTGGCGGCCCACACCTTGACGGCGGCCATTCTGGAGGGGGCCTTCGTAGATATCGCCATTGGGCTGGGTCAGTTTGCCCTGACCGTGCATCTGGTTGTTGGCCCAATCGCCTTCGTAGATCAGCCCATCCGGCATGGATAGAACGCCAGTGCCATGAAGCTGGCCATCCAGAATTCCGCCCTCGTAGGTGGCGCCATCGGGATAGGTGATCCTGCCGTCCCCTTCCTTGCGCCCTTCAATCCAGTCACCGGCATATTCATAGCCGCCGGGGTTCTGCATTACGCCTTTGCCGTGGTGCTGACCATTCACGAAATCGCCTTCATAGCGTGCGCCATTGGCATAGACCGCAACGCCCTTGCCATTGATCAGCCCGTCGGACCATTCCCCCTCATAGGTGCCGCCATCGGCAAAGGTGATCTTGCCCAGGCCTTCGGGTTTGCCCTTGACGAACTCTCCTTCGTAGACCGCGCCATTGGGGTAGCGGGCCACGCCCTGTCCGCGGATTTCGCCATCGACCCATTCGCCAGAATACTCATATCCGCTGGGCAGCTTGTATGTGCCGGTCCCGTGTTGGAGCCCGCCGCGAAAGGTGCCTTCGTAGACGCCGCCGATCTCGTCCTGCGTGGTCAGCACCTGGCCGTCCTGCGCCAAGGCGGGCCGTACAAGCCCTGTGGTAACCAGTGCCAAAGCCGTGGAAAACGCGAGTGCGGTGCCGAAACGGGTCATGAAACTTCTGCCTGCCCTTTGGTTCTGCCCCGTCAACGGATCGCGGGGCGCGGTGTCAGTCGACGCGGAGCGCCTGCCATCATAGCATCTCTGCTTGGAAACTATGCGACACTCCGCCCTGTCGCAATGTCTTTTGCTCGGCGCACTCTTTCCCTTGGCTCCGGATCTGATAAACGGCTGGGAACAGACTTTGCGAAGGGCGCGATCACCATGGCAGACCGGTTCCGTATCACTCTGGCGCAGCTGAACCCCACGGTCGGCGACATCGAGGGGAATGTTGCCAAGGCCCGTGCCGCCTGGGAAAAGGGAAAGGAGGCAGGTGCGCAACTGGTGGCCCTGCCGGAGATGTTCTTGACGGGTTACAACACGCAAGACCTGGTGATGAAGCCTGCATTTCACCACGCAGCGATGGCGGCGGCCGAGCAGCTCGCGCTGGATTGTGCGGATGGCCCTGCGCTGGCGGTCGGGGCGCCCTGGGCCGAAGGCGGCAAGCTCTATAACGCTTATCTGATCCTGAAAGAGGGGCGCATCGCCTCGCGGGTGTTGAAACACCACCTGCCCAATGAGACGGTGTTTGACGAGGTGCGCGTCTTTGATGCCGGACCGCTTGGGGGGCCTTATGCGATTGACGACACCCGCATCGGCAGCCCGGTCTGCGAGGATGGCTGGCACGAGGATGTCGCTGAAACCCTGGCCGAAACTGGCGCCGAGTTTCTGCTGATCCCAAATGGCTCGCCCTATTTCCGCGGCAAGATGGAGGTGCGCTACAACATGATGGTGGCGCGCTGCATCGAGACCGAACTGCCGGTGATCTATCTCAACATGGTGGGCGGCCAGGACGACCAGGTCTTTGACGGCGGCAGTTTCGTGCTGAACCCTGGTGGTGCGCTTGCGGTTCAGATGCCGGTTTTTGACGAGGCAATCACCCAGCTGGACCTTGAACGCACGCCCGAGGGCTGGCGCGCGGTCGACGGCGAAAAGGCGCACCTGCCGGATGAGTGGGAGCAGGACTACCGCGCCATGGTCGAGAGTTTGCGCGATTACATGCGCAAGACCGGGTTCAAGAAGGCGCTTCTGGGGCTCTCTGGCGGTGTGGATTCGGCGATTGTCGCTGCCATTGCCGTGGATGCGATCGGCGCCGAGAATGTGCGCTGCGTGATGCTGCCTTCGGAATACACCAGCCCGGAATCGCTGGCGGATGCCGAGGCCGTCGCCAAGGCGCTGGGCGTGCGCTACGACTACGTGCCGATCAGCGAGGGGCGCGCGGCCATCACCAACACGCTGGCGCCGCTCTTTGAAGGGCGCGATGAAGATCTCACCGAGGAAAACATTCAGTCCCGCCTGCGCGGTCTCTTGCTGATGGCGATGTCCAACAAGTTTGGCGAGATGCTGCTGACCACCGGCAATAAATCCGAGGTCGCTGTTGGCTATGCCACCATCTATGGCGATATGAATGGCGGCTACAATCCGATCAAGGACCTCTACAAGACCCGCGTCTTTGAAACCTGCCGCTGGCGCAATGCCAATCACCGCCCCTGGATGATGGGGCCAGAGGGCGAGGTGATCCGCCCCAATGTGATTGATAAGCCGCCATCAGCTGAGCTGCGTGAAGATCAAAAAGACAGCGACAGCCTGCCCGATTACCCAGAGCTGGACGCGTTGCTCACGATCCTGGTGGACGAGGAAGGCTCGATCGCAGATTGCGTGGCTGCCGGGTTTGACCGTGACGTGGCAATACGGGTAGAGCATCTGATTTATATCAGTGAATACAAGCGTTTCCAATCTGCGCCGGGCACCCGCCTGACGCCACGCGCCTTCTGGCTGGACCGGCGTTACCCCATCGCGAACCGCTGGCGCGACCCCAGCTGACGGGCCGGCTGACGCCAAAAAACCACAGCCTGCATCCCACGCGCATCCGGGCTATTTTGACCTATGGACCGCGCCCGTACGGCACGGCATTAACCCATTCATGCCTGGACCTAAGCTGCCCCATTTCCAAGCTGATCTTGCCCTGCCCAAACGTGTCGATGCGGTCGTCATCGGCGGGGGAATCATCGGCTCCACCACCGCTCTTGAGCTCGCAGAGCGGGGGCATTCTGTTCTTTTGTGCGAAAAGGGCCAGATCGGTGGTGAGCAAAGCTCGCGCAACTGGGGGTGGGTGCGCATGTCACAGCGCGATCCGCGCGAATTACCGCTTATGGCCAAGGCGCAGGAGATCTGGGAAGGCCTAGAGGCGCGCACTGGCCATCCCACAGGGTACTCCCGTGCAGGGATTCTCTATACAGCCGAACGTGAGCGGGATGCCGCCAAGCTGGAAGACTGGGCGCAGCATATGGCTCCCTTTGATTCCCCTGCGCGAATGGTACGTGGGGAACAGCTCGCGGCTTTGATGCCGGGGCATCAGACCGGCACGATTGCCGCCCTCCATACGCCGCTGGATGGGCGGGCGGAGCCGCAACTGGCCACCCATGCGATTGCCAGCGCAGCGCGGGCCGCCGGGGCCAAGGTCATGACCGAATGCGCGGTGCGCAGTGTCGAGACCGAAGCGGGACATGTCAGCGGGGTCGTGACTGAACGCGGGCGGGTCGAATGCTCGGCGGTTGTGGTCGCTGGTGGCGCATGGTCGCGGTTGTTCCTCGGCAATGCGGGTGTTTGGCTACCTCAGCTCAAAGTGTTGAACTCGGTTCTGCGCACCTCGGCGGTGCAGGATGGACCCGAGGTTGCCATGTGGGCCAAGGGCTTTTCCCTGCGCAAAAGGGGTGATGGTGGCTATTCCATCGCGGATGGCACCGAGAATGTGGTCGACATCGTGCCTGACAGCTTCAGGCTTGCATTGAAGTTCCTGCCCGCCTTCCTTGACGAGTGGCGTTCCCTGCGGTTCCGCCTGTCGGATCGTTGGCGGGTTGAGGCGGCGCAAGCCCGGCGCTGGCAACCTGATCAGCACACGCCGTTCGAGGCTTGCCGCGTGCTGGATCCCGAACCTTCGCAAAAGGCCATTCGAAACAGTTGGGCCGCGGCACAAAAGGCCTTTCCAGTCCTGCAAGGTGCCGATGTGGTGCAAAGCTGGGGCGGGATGATCGATGTGACACCCGATGCGATACCGGTGATTTCGCAGGTGGATGACCTGCCCGGCCTGTTCGTCTCCACGGGCTATTCCGGTCATGGTTTTGGTATCGGCCCCGCAGCGGGACGGCTGACCGCCGATCTTGTTACCGGGGATACGCCCATCGTGGATCCGCGGGCCTTTGCACTGGACCGTTTCACAAAAAAGGCGCGGGCAGTGAAGCCCGCGCCTGAAAGTGTCGGAGCGGCTGCGACGCCCCTCAGCCCATCATCTGATAGCTAACCGGGACAAAGCGGTAGCCGCTCCCGCGTGTTTCGACAAAACCAGCCGCCGGGAAGGGCATGTGATAGCCGATCATTGGTGTACGGCTTGCGGCCAGCATGTCCATGACACGCCGACGCGACGCGGTGGCGGCCTCTTTGTCCATGTCAAAGCGCACTTCCCATTCAGGATGTGCAAAAGACCAGACATAGTGGTTGGCCAGATCCGCCGTCAGCACCAGCTGCTGCCCGCCGCTGTCGAGCATGTAGGTCATATGGCCGGGGGTGTGGCCAAAGGCGGCCATGGCGGAAATGCCGGATGCAACTTCGCCACCGTCCTCGATAAAGGACATCTTTTCGGCCATGGGGGTCACTTTCTGCGCCACCAGATCGCCAACCCGGTTGCCGGCCTCCATCTTGGACCAGAAGTCATATTCGGCGCGGCCCGTCACATAGCGGGCATTTGCAAAGGTCTCCGCCCCATCAGTGGTCATGCCGCCAATGTGGTCGGGGTGCATGTGGGTGAGCACAACCACATCGATCTGATCGGGGGTGACGCCTGCTTCGGCCAGGGCTTTTTGGATGCCGCCCTGTCCCAGGCCGGTGTCAAACAGCACCTTCTCGCTGCCGGTATCCACCAGCGTCGGGGTAAAAAAGAACTGCGCCATATCTGCCGGGATGAAGTTCTGGGCAGAGACCTCGGCGAATTCCTCATCCGTTGCACCGCCGCCAAAGATCGCCTTGGCACCGTCACGTGGCAGGCTGCCGTCCAAAAGGGTCGTTACGGTAAAATCCCCCAGTTTAAAGCTGCGCGCGTGGCTTGCAGGCGCTTTGGCGCCGTGGCCATCTGCAAGGGCAGGCGTGACGGAAGCGGCAAGGGGCAGGGCGGCTGCCCCCGTCAGGGCGGCGCGTCGGGAAAGTTTCAGGGTCATGTGTCGGGTCTCCTCTCTGTCTCTGGTCGTCCGAGTTTTCGGCGTCTCCAAATGCTGACCTAGGACGCGCGCAGCGGTTGCAAGACTTTGTCTTGTCCTGATCACGGAAACGTGAGGGCTGGAGAGGCCATGAGACATCCCGCACTCCCGCCACAGCTTGGGAAACTGGACAAAACGGCTCTTCTATGAGATGGGGCAGATCAACAGGAGACGATTTATGACCACCACCCGTTTTGCTCCCTCGCCCACCGGTTACATCCACGTGGGCAACCTGCGCACTGCGCTGATGAATTACCTGATCGCCCGCAAGGCAGGCGGCAGCTTCATCCTGCGCATCGACGACACCGACCCGGAGCGGTCGAAGGAAGAATATGTCGATGCGATCAAGCAGGATCTGGAGTGGCTGGGCCTGCAATGGGACCGGGTGGAGCGTCAATCCGAACGGCTGGACCGCTATCACGATGCCGCGGACAAGCTGCGCGAGAACGGTCGGTTCTACGAGGCGTTTGAAACGCCAACGGAACTGGATCTCAAGCGCAAGAAACAGCTCAACATGGGCAAACCGCCGGTTTATGATCGGGCGGCGCTGGACCTCTCTGACGAGGAAAAAGCTGCCCTGCGCGCCGAGCGCGGCGATGGCGTTTGGCGGTTCAAGTTGGACCATGAGCGCATCGAATGGGCCGATGGTATCCTGGGTGATATCTCCATCGATGCGGCCTCGGTCTCGGATCCGGTGCTGATCCGGGGGGACGGGCAGTTTCTTTACACGCTCGCCTCGGTCGTGGATGACACGGAATTCGGCGTCACCCATGTGGTGCGTGGTTCGGACCATGTGACCAACACCGCAACCCAGATTCAGATCATCAAGGCGCTGGGTGGATCGGTGCCTGAATTCGCTCACCATTCGCTGCTGACCGGCCCGCAGGGAGAGGCTCTGTCCAAACGGCTTGGCACGCTTGCCTTGCGCGATCTGCGGGAGCAGGGCGTGCAACCGATGGCGCTGCTCAGCCTGATGGCGCGTTTGGGGTCTTCTGATCCGGTGGAGCTGCGCTCTGACATGGCTGAGCTGATCGAGGGCTTCGACATTGGCCGCTTTGGCGCCGCGCCAACCAAGTTTGACGTGCAGGATCTGTTCCCGCTGACCGGGCGCTACCTGCAGACCCTGCCGCTTGAGGCGGTGCAGACGCAGGTGGAGGCTTTGGGTGTTCCTGCGGAAAAACAGGCCGCCTTCTGGGATGTGGCCAAGGAAAACATCACCACGCTCAAGGATCTTGAGGGGTGGTGGACCCTGTGCCGCGATGGCGCCGAGCCACTTATTGCCGATGAGGATAAGGACTTCATCGCCGAGGCAATGGCTCTGCTTCCCGATGGCCCCTATGACGCCACCACCTGGGGTAGCTGGACTGCAGCGGTGAAAGAGGCCACGGGCCGCAAGGGTAAATCCCTCTTCATGCCGCTGCGCAAGGCGGTGACCGGCATGGAGCGCGGCCCGGACATGAGCGCGCTTTTGGCCCTGATGGACAAGGTCCGCGCAAAGGGCTGAACCACCGGCGCATTGGCCGTGTGGCAGAGATTGAAGAAACGGTTCGCACTGTGCGGGCCGTTTCTTGCCGTTGGCGGGTTAGGTCTGGCTTTAGTCCGGGGTCAAACCCGAACGCAGGTCCTTTGCTGCCCGGGCCAAATCGTCGTTTCGGTGCTGCGCCAGAGCACTGAGGGCCTTGTCCAGCCAATCCATGACTTGCGGATCCTCTGCACCGCTTTGCGCAATTGGGGCAAAGCTGTTGTTCAACAGGCTGCGCGGCTCTACTGGGACAAGGCTGACATGGTCGAACATGCAATCCTGATCGGACGGCGTTTCCTCCAGCGTTTCCCACAGCAAACGTTCTAGCCGTCCCATCACCTCGATCGCTGTGCCGGGGTCGTTCACACCGGGAGAAAGGGCTTTCTGTGCGGTTTCGGCCAAGAGCGTCAAGCCAAAACGAGGATCCTGATCGAAACTGCGCACATCGCCAATCTCAAAGGCGGAGGACAGGTCCTTGCACCCGGTCTCGTCCAGATCTTTGGCCCAGGCCACGGGGCGACCTCGCAACACGAAATCTCCGGGTCGGCGGTGCAGGGTGATATGGGCTCGGGCGTTTTTGGCTGACTCATTGAGGTGCGCCATGTCGACAAAGCGGACAAAGCCGCTGCGCCCTGCCGGGATCGCCTTGGCGCCATCGGGGCAGTCGTCGCTTTGCGCCCTTTGACCGCCCAGGCAAGGGCGTTTTGCCAGCTGAGTGAGGCTGGTTCGGGCACGGGTCTCGATCATGCGGAGCGTGTGATCCATGCTGCCAAGCCCCGACAGATGGTCGATCCAGCGCAAAATTGCGATCACGATCAGAACCACAACAAAGATGGTAATGCCAAAGACGACAATGGCAGACTGCGGCGCGTAGACACCGGCGCGAAACAGGATGATTGCGCTCAAGGAGTATACAAACCCGCCGACGAAGGTTGCCAGAACGCTTTGCGTGACGGTGTCTTCCAGTAACAGACGGTAGACGCGCGGCGTCGCCATGGAAGATGCGGTGCGATAAGCGCTTACCATCACGTTGAGCGAGAAGGTTGTGACCGCCAGCATGCCCGAAGCGAGAATCGTCAGGATCGGCAGAACCGCTTCGCGCCCGAACCGTGTGCTGAGCGCATCGGGCAAGACGGGTGTCAGCAAGGGGGCAAGAGCCAGCGCCAGCAGGGAGCACAGCGAGATCAGGACAACCCGGATCCAGAGTTGCCGGGTGAGGCGTTGAACATAAAGCAGCGTTTTTGAAATCATACACCCGGTTCTAGCCGCTGCACCCCGATCCTGTCGATGCTGCGTTGCAGTTGAACAGCCCTGCAGAAAGCGCAAGATGCGCTGCCAGCAGGCCGCAGTGCCAACGGATCAGCAGCGTCACGCAACTGTCAATGAACTGCGGTAGGCATCACAGCCAAGGCAAACTGGCTTGGGCGCGCAGGATGAAGTATCGCACCATTTTTCTGTCCGACATTCACCTCGGAACCCCCGGCTGCCAGGCTGAGCTGCTCTTGGATTTCCTGAACCGCAACGAGGCGGACAGCTACTATCTGGTCGGCGATATCATTGATGCCTGGCGTATCCGACGCAAAGGCTTCCTGTGGCCGCAGGCGCACAATGACGTGGTGCAGGCGATCCTCGCAAAGGCGCATGATGGGGCCAGTATCTACCTGATCCCCGGCAATCATGATGAATTCCTGCGCTCATATCTCGGCACCCACTTTGGCGGTATTGAGGTGGTGCAAACGGCCGATTTCATAGCCGCGGATGGAAAGCGGTATCTCGTGACCCATGGCGATCAGTTCGACTCGGTTGTGGTAAATGCCAAATGGCTCGCCCATCTGGGGGACCGGGCCTATGATTTCATGCTGTGGCTCAATACGCGCATCAACCGGCTGCGGCATCTCTGGGGCGGGCAGTACTGGTCGCTGTCGAAATGGGCCAAGCATCAGGTCAAACAGGCTGTCAACTTCATCAGCGAATACGAGAATGTCCTCACCGCCGAAGCGCGGCGTGGCGGCTATGACGGGGTGATCTGCGGCCATATTCACAGCGCAGCCATTCGGGATATCGATGAAATTTCCTACGTCAATACAGGCGATTGGGTGGAAAGCTGCACCGCCGTTGTCGAACTGGATGGTGGCCGCCTCGCCTTGATCGACTGGGAGCGGGCTGAACGCCGTTCGCGCCATCGCTCGCGCCGGGCGCGGCGCAAGGAAAAACAACTTCAAGACGCATAAAAAGGAAGTCAGATGAGCACCACCGCACAGGCCCGGCTCGATGCCGCCGTGCTGCAAGAGAGCGATGCCACCACCGGACGGCTTGAGCGCCTGTTTTCCCGGCTGTTTATGGGGCTTGTTTATCCGCAGATCTGGGAAGACCCGGTCGTCGATATGACGGCATTGCAGATCGCACCGGGCGACAACATCGTCTGCATCGCTTCGGGCAGTTGCAACATGATGTCCTATCTGACCGCAGGGCCGACCTCGGTCACCGCGGTGGATCTGTCGCCCGCTCATGTGGCGCTGGGGCGGCTCAAGCTTGCGGCGGCGCGCAGTCTGCCGGACCATGCGGCTTTTTTCCAATTCTTTGCCTGTGCAGACATGGCCAGCAACCGTGCCCTTTATCAGCGTTATATCCGCCACGAGCTTGATGCTGAGACTCGCGCATTCTGGGAAACGCGTCAGCCCTTTCACCGCCGGATCTCGCTGTTTGAAAGAGGGTTCTATCGCCATGGTCTTCTTGGCCGGTTTCTGGGGGCGGTCCATCTGGTGGCGCGGATTGGCGGCGTGGATTTCACCCCGCTTCTTGCGGCCCGCTCCATGGAGGACCAACAGGCGTTTTTCGACCAGAAGATTGCGCCTCTCTTTGATATGTGGCTGGTGCGCAAACTGGCGGGGTTTCGGGCCGCGCTCTTTGGTCTGGGTATACCGCCTGCGCAATATGACAAGCTGGCCGAGGATGGGGGCGGAGATGTGCTGCCGGTCCTGCGTGAACGCGTGCGCAAGCTGATGTGTGACTTTCCGATCCGCGAGAACTACTTTGCCTGGCAGGCCTTTGCGCGCTGCTATGATCCGGCGCCGGACGGCGCGCTGCCGCCGTATCTGCAGGCGCAGAATTTCGAACGCCTGCGTCGGGCGGCGGATCAGGGGCAGATCGTCAACAGGTCGCTGACCGACTATCTGCAGGGCGCACGCGCGCGTTCCAAACATGGCTATGTGCTGCTGGATGCGCAGGACTGGATGAACGATGTGCAGTTGAACGCGCTTTGGGCTGAGATCACCAGAACCGCCGCACCGGGGGCGCGGGTGATTTTCCGAACCGGCGGCAGTCATGACATCTTGCCCGGACGCCTGCGACCAGAGCTTTTGAACCAGTGGGCTTATGATGTCGAAGGGTCGGCGCAGGGAACCGCGCAGGACCGTTCCGCCATCTACGGGGCCTTTCACATCTACCGGCGGAAGGGATAGTCATCATGCTGGACAACTCGTCCGATCTCCATGCCGACCTGATGGATGAGACCTACCGTCATCAGCGGCTGATTTATGATCTCACGCGTAAATACTATCTTTTCGGGCGGGATCGCTTGATTGAGGAACTGGCCCCACGGGACGGATCGCATGTGCTTGAGATCGCATGCGGCACCGGGCGCAATCTGCAGGTGGCAGCGCGCAAATATCCGGGCTGCGCCTTTTATGGCTTGGATATCTCGTCAGAGATGCTGCGGACGGCGCGCGGCAGGCTCCACGACCATGTCCAGCTTGCCCAGGCGGATGCCTGCGATTTTGACGGCTGGCAGTTGTTTCAACGCGCGAGATTCGACAGGATTTTCATTTCCTACGGGATTTCGATGATCCCCGATTGGCAGCAGGCCCTGCGCATGGCCGCCGTGCACCTGGCGCCGGGAGGAGAGTTGCACGTGGTAGATTTTGCTGACCAGAGCGGCTGGCCTCTCTGGTTCGGAGCTGCCCTGCGCCGCTGGCTGAGCAAGTTTCACGTCGAGCCGCGCTTGGCCCTGCGGGCGAGGCTGAACAGGATCGCATCTGAGGTGGGCGGAACCGCGCAATACGAGAGCCTATACCGCGGCTATGCTCAATACGGGGTGGTGCGGCTCCCGCGGTGAAAACGCCTAGCCGTCCATCCCAATCCTGCGCGCGCCTACATTATCGATCAAACCGTCAAACAGGGCGCGTTCCTCAGCCGTGATGATCTGATGCCGAGGATAGATCGGGGAGCGCCTGTCATCCAGAACCGGCGCGTCCCATCCATCTGTCGTCTCCATGAAGGCCATGGCGCCCTCTTTTCCAAAAACGTTCAGATACCCTTGCAGAACCACATCCAGATAGCTCAGCAGAATGGGGTGCCGGTCGGATCCCGGTGCTTGGCGTGCCTGTGGTACGGCGTAGACAGAGATGTCAGGTGCACCCGGAAGATCGTGATCGATAGCGCCTGACGCCGGGAGGCGTTCGTAGGCGTATTCCCTTTGATCCAGAGCCTCCCAATCTGCGCCGGGCACTGCAGCAATCAAACCGTCGATCGCCTGCCCTGGCGCGGGAACAGCGGTCAGAAAAGCGACGTCCCGCAGATCCGTGTGCGCCCAGGTGCGCCGCCAGCCGGACAGGCGCGCAGGCCGTGGATCGTGGTAGTCGTGGGTGGCCGTGTTCACCAGGCTGCCATAGCCAAAAAAGTAAGGGGTCGTCATGTGTTCCTCGGCAAGTCTCCCTGTCCGGCTTGATCCATATCAAACCGCACGTAAAGGTTTAATATACTGTAATCCGCATATTTGGGGGTGACTAGAATATGCGAATTACCAAGCGGACGAATATTGCTGTCAGGCTGCTCATGTATTGCGCGGCCAATGCGGACAGGCTCGTGACGAAAACGGAGACGGCCGAATGCTGCAATATTTCTGAAAATCACTTGGCACAGGTGATCAATCAGCTTGGTCAATTGGGCTATCTCAATACTCATCGAGGGCGCAACGGCGGTATGAGCCTCGGCCGCGATGCTGCTGAGATTCGCATTGGAGACGTCTTTCGCGATCTTGAGGGCAGTTTTCCCATGGTTGAGTGCTTTGCCGATGTCGACAACACATGCCCCCTTGTGAATGCCTGCCGTCTGAAAGAGGCTCTCTCTGCTGCTGCGCAGGCATTCTACGCATCGCTAGATGATGTGACGCTGGCGTCGCTGGTTTGCAACAATACGGCACTGCTCCAGCTCTTGCAGCCGGTGGGGTGTTCGCGTTGATCCTTTTTCTTTCCTTCTAGAGCGACCTCCTCAATCCCGCGCGCGCAGGATTCGGGCCGGACGCGCCGCGAGAGGCCGCAGGGCAAAAGCCAGACCGGCCAGCAGCGTGGTCAGAATCCCGCCGCCCACTACGGCCAGAGCATTTGGCCATATGATGAAATAGCTGGTTTCAAAAACGTATGCGTTCACCGCCCAGGCCCCCGCAATACCGGCCAGCAAAGCGACCATCCCTGCGCCTGCTCCAAGTATGATGGAGCGGAGCGCAAAACTGCTCAATATCTGGCTGCGCGGGGCGCCAAGGGTTTTGAGAAGCGCCGCCTCATAGCGGCGCGCAGGCTCGCCTGCGGCTGCGGTGCCCAAGAGCACCAGAAACCCGGTCAACAGCGTTGCCGCCGCCCCATAGGAGGTTGCTGCCGCCAGTTGCCGCAGGATGTCGGATACTCGATCCACGGCGTCACGCACGCGGATGGCCGTAATGTTCGGCATTTCCTGCGCCAGATCCCGCAGGATCTGCGCTTCGGCCTCGGCTTTGGCATAGACGGTTGCAATATAGCTGTGCGGAGCAGCCGCCAGCGCGGACTCGTTCATCGCGATGACAAACCCCATGCCGGCGGTGGAAAAATCGACCGAGCGAAAGCTGGTCACGGATGCCGTGATGTCCCTGCCCAGAACGTTCACGGTCATCGTGTCGCCAAGCGCGATGCCCAGCTCTCCGGCTTCTTCCTCGGCAAGGCTGATCTGAGGCGGGCCGCTGTAGTCTTCAGCCCACCATGTGCCTGCCGTGACTTGGGTGTTTTCCGGCTTGGCGCCAGCGTAGGTCAGGCCACGATCCCCGCGGACCACCCAGTGATCCCCGGCGACCTCGCGCGCGGGGCGTCCGTTGATCTGTGTGACCACGCCGCGCAGCATCGGTGCGCTTTCGATGCGGCTGACGGCAGGGTCGTTCTCGACCCGCTTCAGAAAGCTCGGCATTTGATCGCGCTGGATGTCCACGAAGAAATAGGAGGGCGCCACATCGGGAAGGGTGCCAGTGATGGCGCGGCGCATATTGCCGTCGATCTGGCCGATTGCCGCCAGAACGGTGAGGCCGAGGCCAAGGGCGAGCACGGCCGGAACAGCCCCGTCGCGAGACGTGCCGATTGCAGCGAGCGCCCATCGAAGCGCAGGACGACCCCGCGCTATGTGGGCTCCTCGACGGGCCATCAGGCCAAGCACCAGCGCCGCCAGCATCAGGATAATCAGCGCGCCACCAAGCCCCGCCGCTGTCCAGAGCGTGAGTTCCACCGAGCCGCTGAACAGCGCCGCAGCACCGACCAGCAGCGCGAGGGCGATGCCCGTTGCCACAAGGTAGCGTGGAGCAGGCAGCAGGCTGCCACCTGCAAAGGCGTCGCGGAACAGGGCGGCTGCACGGATCCGCTCTGCCCGGGCCAGTGGCCAAAGCGCAAAGATGAAAGCGGTCAGAATGCCGTAGAGTGCGGCCTCGCCCAAGGCACCTGGATAGACCGAGAAGATCGCCGGGAAGGGCAATTGCGCTGCAATCAGCGGCCCGACCAGGACGGGGCCAAAGCCCCCAATCGCCATGCCGATGGCAATGCCGACAAGGGCCAGAACCCCGGTCTGCAGGAAGTAGGTGAGGAATATAACCTGCCGTTCGGCACCAAGGGTGCGCAGGGTGGCAATGGTTTCGGTCTTGCCCGCCAGAAACGCACGCACCGCGGCAGAAACGCCGACCCCGCCTACGGCCAACCCGGAAAGGCCGACCAGCACGAGAAAGCCGCCCAGGCGCTCCACAAAGGAGGTGATGCCGGGCGCGCCATTGCGGGCATCCTTCCAGCGCATCCCGGTTTCGGAAAACTCGGCTTCGGCGGCAGACTGCAGCTGCGCAAGGTTTGCGCCCTCCGGCAGGTCCAGCCGGTAGTTCGAGGAATAAAGCGTTCCCGGCTCCAACAGGCCGGACGCAGACAGCGCCCCGGTGGCGACAATCGTGCGGGGGCCAAGCGTGAAGCCTGCGGCGGCGGCATCCGGTTCGTTCTCGATCAGGGCCATCAGGCGGAAATCTTGTGTCCCAAGGCGGAAGGTGTCGTCCGGAGCCAATCCCAGCCGATCCGCCAGCACCCGCTCCATCAGGCCTCCCGGCAAACCGCCAGATCCGGCAAGTGCAGCCGCGAGCGGAATATCGGGAGTGAGGCGCAGCTCTCCGGTGAGCGGATAGAGGTCGTCAACGGCCTTCACCTGCGTCAGTGCCCGTTCGTCGCCCACCACAGCCATAGAGCGGAAATCGACCACCTCGGACAGGCGGTCAGAGATCCCCTCCATCCAGGCGCGTTCCTGATCATTTGCAAAACGGTAGGTGAAGGACAACTCCGCATCGCCGCCCAGCATCGTCGCCCCTTCACGGGACAGGCCTGCCTCAATCGAGGCCCGGATCGACCCGATGGCGGCAATGACGCCCACGCCCAAGGCGAGACAGGCAATGAAGATGCGAAACCCCTTGAGGCCGCTGCGCAGCTCTCGCAGGGCAAAGCGCCATGCGAGTGACAAATCGTTCGCAAGGCTCATTCGGCGGCCTCTTGCGCGGCACTGTCCTCCATCAGGCGGCCATCGCGCAGGCGTACGACCCGGTCACAGCGCGCGGCCAGTTCAGGGGCGTGCGTGACCATCACAAGCGTGGCCCCATAGCGGTCGCGCAGACCAAAGAGCAGGTCCATGACCGCCGCGCCGTTGGCCTCATCCAGATTGCCGGTTGGTTCATCCGCCAGCAGGATCTCGGGGCGCGGGGCAAGGGCGCGGGCGAGGGCAACGCGCTGCTGCTCCCCGCCCGAGAGCTGCGCCGGATAGTGGCCCGAGCGATGCCCCAGCCCAACCGCATCCAGCTCGGCCTGCGCGCGCTCAAAGGCATCCGTCTCCCCTGCAAGCTCCAGCGGGGTGGCGACATTTTCGAGCGCCGTCATGGCCGGGATCAAGTGAAAGTTCTGAAACACCACACCCATATGGGCGCGACGAAACCGGGCTAGTGCGTCTTCGTTCATTGCCGTCAGGTCCTGACCCAGCGCATGGATGGTGCCGCCGGTCGCTTGCTCCAGCCCGCCCATCAGCATCAACAGCGACGATTTGCCGGACCCGGAGGCCCCGATCATTCCAAGCGTCTCTCCTTTTTGCACATCAAGCGTGATGTCCTGAAGGATACGGACCGGGCCGGTATTGCCATTCAGGGTTAAAGACGCATCTGATAGGTGAAGGACGGGACGGGAGTGATCTGTCATGAAGCCGGGCCTGTTGAAAACGTTACTTGGGATATGGAGCGATTGCAGCAATGCGCAAGGTATGGGTGGGAATTGCAGTTCTGATCAGCGTGACTTTGGCTTCGGTTCCTGCGGCATGGGCCAATCCCGTGAGGATTACGGCGCTGGGAGACAGCCTGGTTCAGGGCTATGGCCTGCATCAGGAAGATGGTTTTGTGCCGCAGCTGGAAACTTGGCTGCGCGAACACGGCGCTGAGGTGGAGATCGCCAATGCCGGCGTTTCGGGGGACACGAGCGCAGGGGGCGCCGCCCGGATCGACTGGACCCTCGCGGACAATCCGGACGGGCTGATCGTGCTTTTGGGCGGGAACGACCTGCTGCGCGGCCTGTCGGCGTCAGAGTTGAAAGCGAACCTGTCCAAGATCCTCGCCGCGGCGCAGGACAAAGGCGTTGAGGTGCTGCTGATCGGCATGCGGGCGCCGAATAACTACGGGCCTGATTATCGGGCTGCCTTTGATGCAGTCTATCCCGATTTGGCCAAGGAATACGGAGCGCTTCTGCACCCCGACGCCTTTGCCGGGATTTCACAGGAGGTCGGCGGCGATCCGGCCGAAGCGCAGCAGTTCATGCAGGATGATGACATCCATCCCAATCCGATAGGCGTAAGACTGAATGTCGCCGCCCTAGGTCCGCTCGCTCTGGAGTTGGTGCAGCGCGCCAAAGACTGATGCCGAAAGACTGATGCGGATTTGGCGCTGGACAGTCACGGTGTCTGATAGGCCACATGACTGAACCCCAAACCATCGCGGCACGACAAAGACAGCCCCAAGATGCAGTCGGGGGGCTGTCAGACGCCCGTCAGTCTAATCGGAAATGCCGTCAGAGCAGTTGCAGGTCTACCGCCGACTCGCGGCCATCGCGGCCCGGTTGCAGCTCGTAGGACACTTTTTGGTTGTCGGCGAGGCCGGTCAGGCCGGACCGCTCAACTGCGGAAATGTGAACGAATACGTCTTTCCCACCCGCATCGGGGGCAATAAAGCCATAGCCTTTGGTTGTGTTGAACCATTTGACGGTGCCTGTGGCCATCGTCTGTACTCCTAAAGTCTAGTCTCAGTCTAACCGCATCTGCGGCCAGGCGTCCGCATTTGCAGATGGTCACGACCGTGCCTGTGAGGGGTACAGTAATGTCATTCGCGTAACGTCGCGGTGACAGCATCGGACATGCTGCCCCTTCGACGCAAGGAAAACGCGCCCCGGATTTCCGAAGCGCAGGGTATTGTGTGGCGAAAATACGCCTCTCTCGGCTTTCGGGTGCCTAGAGAACCGTCACAACCGTGCCGACGGGGACCCGTTCGTAGAGATCTTCCACGTGTTCGTTACGTAGGCGAATGCAGCCATTTGACACCGAATGCCCAATGGTATCGGGTTGGTTGGTGCCATGGATCCGGTAGTAGGTGTCTACTCCGTTCTGGAACAGATAAAGCGCCCGCGCGCCAAGCGGGTTGTCTGGCCCGCCCGGTTGGATGTACTTGTTTCCGGCAAAGCGGGCATAGGTGCGCGGGCTGCGCTCGATCATCTCTTGCGTCGGGCGCCAGGTGGGCCATTCCTTTTTGGCGCCGATCACAGCCTGGCCGGTGAATTCAAGGCCGGCCCTCCCGACACCCACCCCATAGCGCATCGCCTTGCGCGGCTCGGTCACATAGTACAGATAGTAAGAGCGTGGCAGAACAAGGATCTGACCGGGTTCGAATTCCTTGCGGATACGAACCATCTGCGGGGTCGGGTCGAAGTCTTCCTTGGCAGCACCTACACCGGGGAGTGCGGCAGCGGCAGCAGAGGTCGCCAGAAACAGGCGGCGTGAAATCATATCGGCCTCATTCACAAAGAGTTTCTTTCAAAGTCAATGTGATAAAGTGGCAGGCCTGCGTCAATGGGGCGCTTGAGCCGGATCGTGCCTGCGTGATCACAATGCCATGATCTGAACCTGTGTGAATGCTCTTGCGATACGTCGCGGGCTACCTATATCAATTTTCGAATGTGTTTAGGGCGTTCCAAAAGCGCCACTGTTGGAGGATCTCGCCATGGGTGCAAAGAAACTGACCTGCCTGTCCTGCGGTCAGCTGAACCGGGTGCCGGAAGAAAAGCTGACGGCGGGCGCCAAATGCGGCGCATGCGGCGAGGCGCTTTTGCCCAAGGCGCCCAAGGATATTGACCCTGCGATCCTGCAAAAGGCGTCAAAGAACGACGACTTGCCTTTGGTGGTGGATTTCTGGGCGCCCTGGTGCGGCCCCTGCCGGATGATGGCGCCTGAGTTTTCAAAGGCCTCAGAGAAACTGAAGGGGCAGGCGCGACTGGTTAAACTGAACACGCAGGATCACCAATCCGCTGGTGCGCGTTACCAGATCCGCGGGATCCCGACCATGGTGGCTTTTGAACGTGGTCGCGAGACAAAGCGCCAGTCCGGTGCTTTGCGAGAAGGGCAGATTGTCGGATGGGTTAAAAGCCCCGCCAGAGGCGCAGAGTTGGCTTAGGCCTTTACCGGAGTTTCTTCATAGGCAGCCTGCGGGTCATCGGATGGGCGCAGGAGCATTGCAAGGATGACGAGTATTGCGGTCGCAACTCCAACGCCGGAATACACCGCAAGGCTCATGAGCACGGAGACATCAAGGATGACAAAGCTGTAGAGTGCAGAGAAGAAACCGGTCAGTGTTCCCAGCATAACTCCAGCCATTGCTTCTCCTCCGATCTCGTCGTGTCCAGTGCAGGGACAAGCTACCCCACAGCCGTTCGACTACTACAGAGAAAAATCCTTAAGATTTGTTTAAATCGCGGTCTGCATTGATGCAGCGGCCCAAAAGCGCCGAGGGGCAGGGTCACAGGTCAGTGCCGCTTCCCGGCAGCGCGCACCTCCTTTTGGCGGGGGGGGGCGCTGCGCCTGAGCGGTTTTGGGAAGGCTGCGAAGGAGCCTTCCCATGAACAGGCAGGAGCCCGGTTTCGTCGTGACCTAACGAACAAACTTTTTGTGCTTCAGGCGCTTGGGCTCCAGTGCGTCGGCGCCAAGGCGGCGCTTTTTGTCTTCCTCATAGTCTTCGAAGTTGCCCTCGAACCACTCCACATGGGCGTCGCCCTCAAAGGCGAGGATGTGGGTACAGATCCGGTCAAGGAAGAAACGATCGTGCGAGATGACCACGGCGCATCCTGCGAAATCCACCAACGCGTCTTCGAGCGCGCGCAGGGTTTCCACGTCCAGATCATTGGTCGGCTCGTCAAGGAGCAGCACGTTGCCGCCTTCTTTCAAGAGCCGCGCCATGTGGACACGGTTGCGCTCACCGCCAGACAGGAGGTTCAGCTTCTTCTGCTGATCGCCGCCCTTGAAGTTGAAGGAGGAGCAATAGGCGCGGGAGTTCACCTGCGCGTCGCCCAGCTCGATGATTTCGGCCCCGCCAGAGATCGCCTCCCAGACAGTGTCGTTATCGTTCAGATCATCGCGGGACTGGTCCACGTAGGACAGTTTTACCGTATCGCCATATTCAACGCTGCCCTCGTCAGGCTGCTCCTGGCCGGTCAACATCTTGAAAAGGGTCGATTTACCGGCGCCGTTGGGGCCGATCACGCCAACGATGCCACCCGGCGGCAGCGAGAAGTCCAGCCCTTCGATCAACTGCTTGTCGCCATAGTGTTTTGAAAGGCCGTTGACTTCGATCACCTTGGAGCCCAGACGCGGGCCGTTCGGGATCACGATCTGGGCGCGGCCGACCTTTTCACGCTCGGACTGGTTTGCCATCTCGTTATAGGCCTGGATACGCGCCTTGGACTTGGCCTGACGGGCCTTTTGGCCCTGACGCATCCATTCGAGTTCGCGCTCCAGCGTCTTTTGCTTGGCCTTGTCTTCGCGCGCTTCCTGCTCCAGGCGCTTCGCCTTCTGTTCCAGCCAGCTGGAGTAGTTGCCCTCGTAAGGGATGCCGCGGCCGCGGTCGAGTTCCAGGATCCAGCCGGTGATGTCATCCAGGAAGTAGCGGTCGTGGGTGACACAAAGGATTGTGCCTTTGTAGTCAATGAGATGCTGCTGCAGCCAGGCGATGGTTTCGGCATCGAGGTGGTTGGTCGGTTCATCGAGCAGCAGCATGTCGGGGGCTTCGAGCAGCAGCTTGCAGAGTGCTACGCGGCGCTTTTCACCGCCTGAAAGGGTTGTCACATCCGCATCGTCCGGCGGGCAGCGCAGGGCCTCCATCGAGACATCGATCTGGCTGTCCAGATCCCAAAGGTTCTGCGCGTCGATCTCATCCTGCAGCTTGGCCATTTCCTCGGCTGTCTCGTCCGAGTAATTCATGGCGAGTTCGTTGTAACGGTCCAGAATCGCTTTCTTTTCTGCGACCCCAAGCATGACATTTTCGCGCACCGACAGGCTTTCGTCCAGCTGCGGCTCCTGCGGCAGGTAGCCCACCTTGGCGCCTTCTGCGGCCCAGGCCTCGCCGGTGAAATCCTTGTCGATCCCGGCCATGATGCGCAAGAGGGTCGACTTACCGGCCCCGTTGACGCCGACGACACCGATCTTCACGCCGGGCAGGAAGGACAGGTGGATGTTTTCAAAGCATTTCTTGCCACCGGGGTAGGTCTTGGAGACACCCTGCATGTGGTAGACGTACTGATAGGCGGCCATGTGACTGCTCCGTAATGGGGGAAATCTGCTGCCCGGTGTGATAGCCCAAGGGCCGGGCAGGAGCAATCGCCTAGGCGGAGCGTCGCGAGGATGCAGGAATGGCGAATATCAGTGGGTGCTACCCGTGCACCCACTGTACACCTTGCGTACACCCCCTGTGCACCGGCTATGCGCTACTCTTGGTGACTCGCCACAATTGATCTTCCTCCAAAACTATGCGCATCAAGTCGCCCATGACATGCGGATATCCATATCTTCGCCCCGGCATGAGCGTGGGGCTATTGGGCGGCTCGTTCGATCCGCCGCACCGGGGGCATGTTGAGATCAGCCTTGCGGCGCTGAAACGGTTTGGGCTGGATCGGATGCTGTGGCTGGTCACCCCCGGCAATCCGCTGAAATCCCGCGCGCCGGCCACGCTTGAGCGGCGGATGCAGGCGGCGCGGGATATGATGCAGCATCCGCGGATCGGGATCAGCGATATCGAGGCGCGTCTGGGCACCCGCTATACGGCCGAAACCCTGCGGCATTTGCGGGCGCGCTATCCCGGCGTGCGGTTCGTGTGGTTGATGGGGGCCGACAACCTGACGCATTTCCATCACTGGAAGGACTGGCGCGAGATCCTGAATACGGTGCCGGTGGGCGTCTTGGCGCGGCCCGGCGATCGGATCTCGGCGCGGCTGTCTCCTGCGGCACGGATCTATGGGCAGTATCGCCTGAAAAGCAGTGAAAGCCATCTTCTGGCGCAGGCAAAGGCCCCGGCCTGGTGTTTCCTCAATGTGCCCATGGTCGAGACCAGCTCGACCGAGATCCGCGCGCGGGGCGATTGGTCAGCGGCGTAGACTGGCCGAGGCGATGCCCGCACTGATCACCACAAAGAGCCCCGCCCAGGTCAGAAGATCGGGTAGTTGATCAAGAACGGTCCATCCCAGCAGTACGGCGGCGATCAGTTGGAAATAGACCGTGGGTGCCAGCCGCGAGGCTTCGGTCCGGCTGTAGGCATAGAGCAGCAGAAGGTTGCCCAGCATCGAAAAGGCCGCGCTTCCGACAGTGAGGGCCGCAGTTGACGCCGACGCCTCGGGCGGATTCGCAAGGCCCAGCGGCAGCAGAAACAGGGCGCTGAGCAGAAGTTGGGTAAAGCTCAGCTCGACGGGTTTTCCCAAATGCGCAAGCCAGCGTGAGGCCGTCAGGAAGCAGCCATAGAAACATCCCGCCAGCACCGCATAAAGCAGGTTGGCCGAGCCGCCAAATCCGGGGCGCACGACCAGCAGGACACCGCAGAACCCCGCGCCCATCAGGAGTGCGCGCAGGGGCGTCGTGCTTTCGCGCAGCAGGAAAACGGACAGGACATAGCTGATGACCGGCCCGATGAAGAAGGCGGCAAAGACATCTGCGATGGCCTCGGTCTGTAGCGCGGTCTGGATCGACAGGATGCCGCCGGTTATCAGGCTGGCGCGCAGCCAGATCCGCCAGTCCTTCAACAGGCGCAGGCAGCCTTTGGGCGCAAAAGGCAGGATGAGGGCCGCACCTATGGCAAAACGCGACCAGGCAACAAAGCCCGGTGTGGCCAAGCCGCTGCTTGTCAAGAGCTTCCCGCAGAGATCTCCGGCCGGGATCATTGACATGGCGATGAACATGATAATGACTGCTTGAAACATGGGGGAAAGCGGTAGCAGGCAAGCGGAGGAGGGGAAACGCAAAAATTGTCCTGCGTTTGCCGTTTGGCAGCAATTTTAATAGATACTGACAGACATGTTATCACGACGACGTTTTCTAAGTGCCGGTTTGGCGGCACTGGCAGGATCATATGCTTCTCAGGCCCTGGCGAATGCGCCGGCAGTGTCCTTGCGCCCTATGGCGCGCAAGGCGGTGTTGCCGGGGGGGGCTGTTCCGGATCTGAACGCTTTGCTGGCGGGATCTGGATTGCAGGGCAAGATCGCCTGTGCGGTTGCAAATGTTGAGACAGGTGCGCGCCTTGAAACGGAAGGCGGAGAGGAGGGGCTGCCGCCCGCGAGTGTTGCAAAAACGCTGACTGCTTTGTTTGCGCTGGATGTTCTGGGCGCGGAGCATCGATTTTCGACCCGAATTCTTGCTGATGGAGAACTGAGCGCCGGCGTCTTGCAGGGGGATCTGATCCTGGCCGGGGGCGGTGATCCGACGCTGAACACCGATGATCTTGCAAAGCTGGCTCGGGCGTTGAAACAGGCGGGCGTGCGCGAGGTGCGCGGTGATTTCAAGGTGTGGGATGGCGCGCTTGCGCGATCGGAGACGATTGACCCGGATCAGCCAGACCATGTGGGCTACAGCCCGGCGGTGTCAGGCATCGCACTCAATTTCAACCGTGTTCACTTTCAGTGGAAACGTGCGTCCAAGGGCTGGTCGGTCAGCATGGATGCGCGCACCGAAAAGTACCGTCCCGAAGTGGCGATGGCAAAGATGGCTGTCAAGAACCGCGCCTTGCCGGTTTACACATACGCCGACAAGGGGGATGTGGACAGCTGGACCGTGGCCAGTCAGGCGCTTGGGAAGGGCGGATCACGATGGCTGCCGGTGCGCCATCCGGCGCATTACGCAGGCGATGTGTTCCGTACCATGGCGCGGGCGCAGGGGATTGTCTTGCGTCAGGCCAAGGTTGTCGAAAAACTGCCGCAGGCTCGGGTTCTGACCCATCACCAAAGCGCGCCCTTGCGCGTACTTCTGAAAGGAATGCTGAAGTATTCCAACAACCTGATGGCCGAGATGATTGGTATGTCAGCGACGGCGGCCCTGGGCCAACGCCCGGCCACGCTAAAGGCATCAGCCGCCAAAATGACCGCCTGGGCGTCGCAAACCTACGGTGTCAAGAGCAGTCGGCTGGTGGATCATTCCGGCCTTGGCGAAGCCTCTCGCATGACACCGAATGATATGGTGGCTGTTTTGGTTGCGGCGCATCGAAGCGGTCAGTTGAAACCCCTGTTGAAACCCTTTCCAATGCGGGATGGCAACGGGAAGGTTCTGAAAACCCATCCGATTAAGGTGGTGGCCAAGACGGGAACGCTGAACTTTGTCTCCGGGCTCGGCGGGTTCCTGACGGCCACCGATGGCACCGAATTGGCCTTTGCGATCTTTGCAGCCGATAGCGCGGCGCGTGCGCGCATCAAACGGGCGGATCGCGAACGTCCACCCGGTGCCCGCAGCTGGAACCGCCGGGCCAAAGCTTTGCAGCAAAGACTGATCGAGCGTTGGGGGCAGGTCTACGGCAGCTGACGGGACAACAATGCCTGCGTATCTGAAAAACCTATGCCCCGTCTCTGCCCTGCCTGTCAGGATTTCCGTTTCGCGCCCAAGGCCCCCCATTCAAAAGAAAACGCGCTGCCCTTGGGGGCAGCGCGCTGAAGGTCCGTCCGTTTAGACCTGTTGTCGGCTCTTAGAAGTCTTCCCATCCCACAGCGGCCTTGGTCGGCGCTTCGTCTGCAAAGAAGTCTTCGTCCTCGCTGCCCATCGGAGGATGCGCTGCCGGTGCTGGGGCCGCGGAGATGCTTGCGACATTCGTACGACCTCCCCCGGTGTTGAAGACGGAAACCTGACGCGCCAGCTCGTTTGCGTCGTTGCGCAGAATCTGAGCCGCTGCGGTCGCTTCTTCGACCATGGCCGCATTGTGCTGCGTGACCTGATCGAGCTGTGTGACACCGGTGTTGATCTCGGCGAGGGTGGTCGACTGCTCGCGCGCACCGCCCGCGATCTCAGAGATGTGGCCGGAAATCGTGCCAACACGGTCGATGATCTTTTGCAGTTCGCCGCCCGCTTTGCCGACGAGGTCCACACCCTTGTTCACGTGTTGCGTGCTTTCCGCGATGAGGCCCTTGATTTCCTGAGCAGCATCGGAGGAGCGTTGCGCAAGCGCCCGAACTTCGGAGGCCACAACAGCAAACCCGCGACCAGCTTCGCCCGCACGGGCCGCCTCCACTCCGGCATTGAGCGCCAAGAGGTTGGTCTGGAACGAGATATCGTCGATGACCGAGATGATCTGCGAGATCTGCTCAGACGAGTTTTCGATCTCCGACATTGCGTTTACGGCGTCGGTCACGACCTTGCCGCTTTGCTCTGCGGTGGCCTTGGCCTCGGAGACGATGCTTTCGACTTCCTTGGCGCCATCGGCAGCCGAGCGCACGCTGACGGTCAGTTCTTCCATCGCTGCGGCGGTTTCTTCCAGGGTTGCAGCCTGGCTTTCGGTGCGCTGCGACAGATCGTTCGACGATTGGCTGATTTCTTCGGAGTTGTCGCGAATGCGCGAAGAGTTCTCGATTACGGCATCGATGATACCGACCATCTTCTCAACAGCGGTGTTGTAGTTCTGGCGCAGGCTCTCGTACTCTGGCGCAAAAGGCGTGTCGAGCTTGTTGGTGAGATCGCCATCAGACAGGCTTTGCAGCGCGACATTGAGGCTTTCGACAACCTTTTTCTGGCTGGCCTGGGCAATCTTGCGCTGCTCTTCGACATCGCGGGCCTCTGACAGCTGCGATTTCAGGTGATCCAGTGTCTTTGCAATCTTACCGATTTCGTCCTTGCGGTCGAGCTGGCTCACTTCTGTGTCATAGTCGCCGTCCGCGATGACATCGATCGAATGTGTCACGCTGTTCAAAGGCCGCGACAGGATGTTGCGCAGAGCAAACACGGACAGGGTGCACATGATCACGAAGGCGGCCACTGCAAAGACCAGAGACATCATTTCGTCATAGGCAGCCTCCGCAAAGGCCACTTCGGGGGACCAGATCATCGCGACCGAGCCGACGATGACAGAGCCGTCAGCACCTGCGGCGGCCGGTGCCGCTACGAAATAGCCATCCGGCGAAACTTCGGTTTGTCCAGACTGCGCCGATGCATGGCCCAGTTCAGACAGGGTGGCAAGGTCAGCCTCGCTGATCTCGCCGGCGGTGGAGATCACCTTTCCGTCCTTGTTCATTGCAATGCCAGCAAGGGCCCGCCCCTCAGACAATTCAATGATTTTCTGGATGTCTGCGGCAAGCCGTTCGGAATCCCCAAACCGGATCGCACCGCCACTGCGGGCTGCCACGGTGATTGTGACGCCGTTGCCAAGCGTTTTTACGCCCTTTTCGACGGCTGCCCGGAAGGTTTTGTCGTTCTTGTAGGTCAGCGATCCAGCCACTACGAGCGTGGTGACTGCAATCAGCAGGCAGCATTTCATGAACACCGACATGCCTTTGAACAAGGATATCGTGGGTAGACGGACTTTCATTTGTGCACCTTTCGATCTTTTGAAGTGCGTGGAAATGCGCGGGACTACATCAGCGATTCTGCGTCAACAGCCACCGTCATTGCCCCGATCGGAGCGCCGGTTGCAGGATCCACAATAGTGAGTGAGATCTGAGCCTGATACGTCTGGGTGGACGCATCCAGCTCGACGTCCCCGAAGTGTGCAGCATCTGGACCGACGGGGTAGGTTTGCTGGAACTTTGCCTCATCGCCCTGCCACATATCCGAAGTAGCGGCAGAAGCAGCCACATTCAGACCCTGGGCATCCATGATAAAGACTTCGGTGATGCGACCGCCTGACTGCATGACTTGGTCACGCAGGAAATCAGAGGCTGCGTTTTCCAGAACCGGGGTCAGAGTCGGCGTGGATGCTGTGCCGACTTCATTGCGCCAGGCGCTGTCGAGAGCATCGATTTGCTCCTGAGAATAGCCGGAAGTACGGGCGTTTTGCCCGTTGATGGCATCCACCAGAACCGGGTCTGCTGCCCAGCTGCGAATGCTATTTTCCAGATATGCTTTCATGCTTGGCTCGAAGTCGTTTGCCCAAACAGGGGACAGAATGAGGGTGAACAGAGCGGAACAGGTTAACGTTTTCATAAGTGTACTCTTTGCGTTACAAGGTCGGGATGCAGACCAACTGACACGCTACGCCCAAGCCTTTACGGATGGATTAACGCAGTCTTTCAGCCTGGGGTCTGGCGCGTCTGAAACTGACCGATCCCGCTTCCCTTGCGTCAGTATGGCCTGGCTGCGACCGTGTGTTCTTTGCGCAAGAGACTGTTTTGATGCTGAAATCTTGGGCGATCTGAAGGGCCGTTCAAAGACTGCCGGAGGCATGGCTTTCAAGGGGATTTCCCGAGAAACAGGGAGGCACAGCGGCAGATTGCTAAAATCCTCTGCATTTTTGTTGCGTTTTTTTGTGCTCGCTTTGTTGTTGGCATTGACTGATTTTCGCGTCTCTCATGCTGCGATTCTGTTCGAAAGCGGGCCCAACTTGCCGACCCGGAAGACAAAATGTCAGGGCATTGGTCCACCGCGCCCATTGCGGCCATCCGCTGCAAGGCCCTACTGTCGCCTCATGCTGGAACTGAGAGATCTCCAATTGCTGACGGCGCTGGCCCGACATCAGCATTTTGCCAAGGCTGCCGAAGACTGCGGCATGTCGCAGCCTGCGTTCTCGATGCGTATTCGCAACCTTGAAGACAGGCTGGGCGTCTCCATCGTGCGCCGGGGCAATCGATTTCAGGGACTAACCGGTGAGGGTGAGATGCTGGTCTCGCGCGGGCGCATCCTGCTGGAAGAGGCAAAGGCCCTGGAGCAAGAGATTGCCGCGGCACGGGGGCAGGTCACCGGCACTTTGGATCTGGGGGTGGTGCCCACGGCCACCAGTTTTGCGGCAAGGCTTGTGACCCGTCTGCGGCAGGCACATCCGCATGTCCTGACGCGGATCAACGTGATGTCCTCGGCCACCATTCAGCAGCGCCTGCTGGCGGGCACAATTGATGCGGGTCTGACCTATGCCGACTCCATCGAACAGACGGTGGTGCGGCGGCTGGCTCTCTATGATGAATGCTATGTGTTGATGGCCGCGCCGGACCTTGTGCATGGACATGAGACTGAAATCACCTGGGCAAAAGCTGCCGAGCTGCCTCTGGGGCTGTTGGATCAGTCCATGCAGAACCGGCGCATTCTGGACTGGATCTTTGCCGAACAGGGGGTGAAGCCAACAGTGGTGTCGGAATCCAACGGCTTTATGTCCGCCATTGTCATGGCCCGCGAGGGGCAATTGGCGACCATCCTGCCAGAGGCTTTGGCGGATGCGCTTGGTCCGCTTGAAGGGACGCGCATCCTACGGCTGGTGGAGCCGAATCCGGCGCGTCCCATCTGCCTGGCGACCATTCAGCGTCAATCGGAGCTCAGCACCGTGCGCGCATTGAAAGCCGTGGTTGACGCCTTTGCGCAATAAGTCTTCGTTATCGTGCCTTTGGAAATTGCGATTTGACGATATGCATCGCTGATGAAATGCCTCGGGGCATGGCACCAGCGAAGTGGAGATCGGCGTGGCACCGTTGGACAATAGCAAGGGCATCTGGAAATCCGGCAAGGGCAAGGGGCGCAAGACGCCCAAGGGTCGTCAACTGGACGATCAGGCCCATGAAGAGGTCTTGGCGCTTTTGGGCGAGAGGCCCCGCGACCGGGATTTGTTGATCGAGTTCCTGCATCTTATTCAGGATGCCCACGGCCACCTGAGCGCTGCTCATATCCGCGCCCTGGCCGAGGAAATGCGCCTGTCGCAGGCCGAAGTCTATGAAGTCGCCAGCTTTTATGCCCATTTCGATGTGGTGCGCGAGGGCGAGACGCCGCCGCCTGCGCTGACGATCCGGGTCTGTGACAGCCTGTCTTGCGAACTCGCCGGTGCCCAGCAGTTGAAACAGGCGCTTGAAGAGGGGGTGGACCCTGCAGAGGTGCGGGTTCTGCGCGCGCCCTGCATGGGCCGCTGCGACACTGCGCCGGTGCTTGAGATCGGCCACAACCACATCGACCATGCCACGGCGGAAAAGGCGATTGCGGCGATCCACGCAGGCGAGATCCATCCGCAGATCCCGGATTATCAGACCTACGCCGAATATGTTGCCGATGGCGGCTACCGGAGCCTTGCCGCCCTGCGTACGGGTGGCGATTGGGAAGCGGTGCAGGACAAGGTGCTGGAGGCCGGGCTGCGCGGTCTTGGCGGCGCCGGTTTTCCGTCGGGCAAGAAATGGGGCTTTGTGCGCGCCAATCCCGGCCCGCGCTATCTGGCGGTCAACGGCGATGAGGGCGAACCCGGCACCTTCAAGGACCGACATCACCTTGAGCGCGAGCCGCATATGTTCCTTGAGGGGATGTTGATCGCCGCCTGGGCGGTGGAGGCAGAGAAAGCCTTTATCTACATGCGCGACGAATACCCTGCGGTTCTGAAGATCCTGCGCCGCGAGATCAAGGCGCTGGAAGATGCCGGGATTGTCGAGCCGGGCTATATTGATCTGCGCCGCGGGGCAGGTGCCTATATCTGCGGCGAAGAAAGCGCGATGATCGAAAGCATCGAGGGCAAACGCGGTGAGCCGCGCCATCGCCCGCCCTTTGTGGCGCAGGTGGGGATCTTTGGCCAGCCGACGCTCGTGCACAACGTCGAGACTCTCTACTGGGTGGCCCGCATCTGCCGCTTTGGCCCTGAGGTGCTCAACACGGTGGAAAAGAACGGGCGCAAGGGCCTGCGCAACTATTCGGTTTCCGGCCGGGTCAAAAATCCGGGCGTTCATCTGCTGCCTGCCGGATCGACCATCGCCGATATCATCGAGGCTGCGGGCGGTATGCTCGAGGGGCACAGCTTCAAGGCCTATCAGCCGGGCGGGCCGTCCTCGGGGCTGCTGCCAGCGCATATGGATGACATCCCGCTCGATTTCGACACGCTGCAGCCGCATGGCACCTTCATCGGCTCGGCTGCCGTGGTGGTTCTGTCGGATCAGGACAGCGCCCGCGATGCGGCACTTAACATGCTGCGGTTCTTTGAGGATGAAAGCTGCGGCCAGTGCACCCCCTGCCGGGTCGGCTGCGAAAAGGCGGTGAAGCTGATGCAGGCACCGAAGTGGGATCAGGGGCTTTTGGAGGAGCTGAGCCAGACCATGGTCGATGCCTCCATTTGCGGTCTGGGCCAGGCCGCGCCCAACCCGATCCGCCTCACCATGAAACATTTCCCGGAGGAGATCTGAGCATGACCCTTCCGATGATGTTTCGCCCGGTGGGAAGCACCGGGCAGCGCCCGACCCGCCCCCATGGGCGGGCGCTTCTCGCCCACCCCGGGCCGGGAGCTGCCCTCCGCACGTTTTCGTCACTCAAGGAGATCTGAGCCATGTCCGCGAAAATCACCTTTACCCTAGATGGCGAAGAGGTCACCGCCGAGACAGGTATGACCATCTGGGAAGTCGCCAATGGCCGGGGTCTCAAGATCCCGCATCTGTGCCACAAGCCCGCTCCGGGCTATCGCCCCGATGGCAACTGCCGCGCCTGTATGGTCGAGATTGAGGGAGAGCGCACTCTGGCGGCCTCCTGCATTCGTGAGCCGAGCGAGGGCATGGTGGTCACCACCAACAACGCCCGCGCCACAAACGCCCGTAAGATGGTGATGGAATTGCTGGTCGCTGACCAGCCCGCATCCGAAGAGGCGCACGACAAGTCCGCGCACCTGTGGGATATGGCCGAGCTGAACGGGGTTTCGGAGTCGCGTTTCCCCAAGCTGGAAGAGGGGCGCATCCCGCTGCTTGATGACAGCCATGTGGCGATGCGTGTGAACCTTGATGCCTGTATTTCCTGCGGGCTGTGTGTGCGGGCCTGCCGTGAGGTGCAGGTCAACGATGTGATCGGCATGGCCGGGCGTGGGCATGACGCCTATCCGACCTTCGATATCTCCGATCCCATGGGGGTGTCCTCCTGCGTGGCCTGCGGCGAATGCGTGCAGGCCTGCCCGACCGGCGCGCTGATGCCTGCAAGCGTTATGGATGAGGATCAGCAGGGCGACAGCAAGGATTACGACTCTGAGACCGAAAGCGTCTGCCCATTCTGTGGGGTGGGCTGCAAGGTCAGCCTCAAGGTGAAGGACGGCAAGGTCAAATATGTCGAGGGCATCAATGGCCCGGCCAACGAAGGGCGGCTTTGCGTCAAGGGGCGGTTCGGCTTTGACTATATCCACCACCCGCACCGGCTGACCAAACCGCTGATCCGCCGCGACGATGCGCCTGCGAAGGGGCTGAACGTCGATCCGGGCAATCTGGCGACCCATTTCCGCGAGGCTTCTTGGGACGAGGCGCTGGATCTGGCCGCCAAGGGCCTGCGGGATTTGCGCGATGAGGACCCGCGTAGCGTGGCGGGGTTCGGCTCGGCCAAATGCACCAACGAAGAGGCTTACCTGTTCCAGAAGTTCATCCGCCAGGGCTTTGGCCACAACAACGTCGATCACTGCACCCGGCTGTGTCATGCCTCTTCCGTTTCGGCGCTGATCGAGAATGTCGGCTCGGGCGCGGTGACCGCCACCTTCAACGAGATTGAAAACGCCGATGTGGCCATCGTGATCGGTGCCAACCCGGTTGAGAACCACCCGGTTGCGGCGACCTATTTCAAACAGTTCGTCAAACGCGGCGGCAAGCTGATCGTGATGGACCCGCGCGGGGTTGGCCTCAAACGCTTTGCTGCCGAGATGCTGCAATTCCGCCCCGGCGCCGATGTGTCGATGCTGAATGCGATCATGAACGTGATCGTCGAGGAAGAGCTCTACGACAGCCAGTATATCCACCGCTGGACCGAGAACTGGGAAGCGGAAAAAGAGCACCTGCGCCAGTTCACACCCGAAGCGATGAGCCCGATCTGCGGTATCGAACCGGACCAGCTGCGCCGCGTGGCGCGTATGTTTGCGGGTGCTGAGGCGGGGATGATCTTCTGGGGAATGGGCGTCAGCCAGCACATCCACGGCACGGACAATTCGCGCTGCCTGATTTCGCTGGCGCTGATGACCGGCAATGTGGGCAAGCCCGGCTCGGGTCTGCATCCCTTGCGGGGGCAGAACAACGTGCAGGGCGCATCGGATGCGGGGCTTATCCCGATGTTCCTGCCGGATTATCAGACCGTGACGTCAGACGATGTGCGCAAAAGCTTTACCGATGTCTGGGGCGGCGGGGATTTCTCCAGCGAGAAGGGCCTCACCGTGACCGAGATCGTGGATCAGGTTTACGCAGGGAACATCCGGGGCATGTATATCCAGGGTGAAAACCCGGCCATGTCCGACCCCGACGCCGATCACGCGCGAGAGGCCTTTGCCAAGCTGGATCTGATGATCGTGCAGGATATCTTCCTGACCGAGACGGCGAATTTTGCCGATATCATCCTGCCCGCATCAGCCCTTTATGAAAAGAACGGCACGGTCTCAAATACCAACCGGCAGGTGCAGCGGGTGCGCCCCGCAGTGGTGCCGCCGGGCGAGGCGCGCGAAGACTGGCGCATCACGGTGGATCTGGCGCAGCGGGTCGGGCTACCCTGGGCTTATGAAGAGGTGTCCGAGGTCTTTGCCGAGATGAAGCTCAACATGGCCTCGCTCGACAACATCACCTGGGAACGGCTGGAGACGGAAACCGTGACCTATCCGTCGCTGAGCCCTGAGGATCCGGGGCAAGCGGTGGTCTTTGGCGATGGCTTCCCGAGGGCAGAGGGGCGCGCGCGGTTCACTCCGGCCGCCGTGATCCCACCGGATGAAGCGCCGGATGCGGAATTCCCGATGATTATGACCACCGGTCGCCAGCTGGAACATTGGCACACGGGATCGATGACGCGGCGCTCAATGGTTCTGGATGCGGTGGAGCCTGAGGCGAACTGTTCCCTGCATCCGAAAACCCTGCGCAAGATGGGCGTGGCGCCCGGGGAGATGGTGCGCCTGAGCACACGCCGCGGCTCGATCGAGATCATGGCGCGCGCGGATCGGGCGGTGTCCGAAGATATGGTATTCGTGCCCTTCGCCTATGTGGAGGCGGCGGCCAATATCCTGACCAACCCGGCGCTGGACCCATATGGGAAAATCCCCGAGTTCAAGTTCTCGGCGGTGCGGGTGGAAAAGGTGGATAGCCAGATCGCGGCAGAATAATCACCTTGTATCAAGGGCAGGGCGGGCGCGGAGCAGGATGCTCCGCGCCCGTGCTTTTGGTGGCGCCGCGCGATGCGCGGCGCGGCAGCGCCCTGGGCCGACCATGTGGCGCTGCGCGGGCAGGGGGTGTCAGGCCAAGAGCGTGATGGCGCTGTTGCCCGAGGCCCGGCGCAGGGCGTGGACCTCTTCTAGCTCCGGATCATTGATCCAGCCAAGGGCGGCGTCCTTGGTTTCAAATTCAAGGATCACGCCGCGCCCGGTTGTATCGCGACTGCCTTCGATCACGCTTTGCTCAGGCGTGGAGGTGACGACCCGTGCGCCGTGTTTTGCGAGGGCGGCGCCTGCCTGCTCCCGGTAGGCTGCGAATGTTGCCTCATCCGTGACGCTGAGGTTGACGTAGGCATAGACCATGGTGGCCTCCTTTGATGCTGTTGCAGGTCTTGAGTGCCAAAAACGAAGATGTCAAAAAACGCGTGATTATCGACATATGTTGTGCGAAAACGCATGTCATGAAGATCAGCTGGGATGATATGCAGACCGTACTGGCCCTGGTGCGGGGCGGTAGCCTGAGCGAGGCCGGGGCAGAACTGGGACTGACCTATACCACCGTCGCCCGCCGCATTCGCCGCGCCGAGGAGGCGCTGGGCCGCCCCCTGTTCGAACGCCGGCCCGAGGGGTATCATCCGACGGAAGATGCGCTCGAGATTGCAGAGGCAGCGGGCCGGATGGAAGCTGAGGAGCAGGCCGCCCTGCGACGCCTGTCCGGCAAGGCGCAGGATCTGAGCGGTCCACTGACCCTGACCGCACCGCCCTTGCTGATCCAGACCTTGCTTGCACCCCTATTGGCTGAGTTCACGGCCCGCAATCCTCAGGTAGAGCTGACGGTTCTTGCCTCGAACGGTGTTTTGGACCTGTCGCGGCGCGAGGCGGATCTGGCGCTCCGGATCAGCCGTCAGCCGCAGGACACCTTGGTGGGCCGTAAGCTGGTTGACCAGATGAGCGGCGTTTTCGCAGTGCCGGAGATCGCCCATGCAGCTGCCAAGGATCCCCAGACGCCATTGGATTGGGTGCTATATGCGGGTCATGAAGCGCCGCCTCTGGCTGCGCGCAAGGTTCATTCCGACATCCGTGTTCGGGCACGGCTTGATGATATGCCGAGTATGATTGCAGCAGCGCTTGCCGGAATGGGCGCGCTGCGGATGCCGGTGTTTCTGTCGCGTGCCTTTCCGGGTTTGGTGCCCTTGCCGCATTTGGCGGCTCAGACCTATGCGCCGATCTGGCTGCTCAGCCACCGGGATCTGCAAGGCTCTGCCAAGGTGGCCGCGATGAAGAGCGTGCTGGAGCCCTGGTTTCGACAAAATTCTGCTGTGTTCACCAGCCTGTCCTGATGCCCCTTGAGAGAGGGCAGTTTGGGCGCGGGGTTGAGGCGCCTTAGCTGTGGCGGGACATGAACCGGTCGATGTCCGATTGCGCGGGGCGCTTGCCGGTAAAGACTTCCATATAGGCTGGCATCCGGGCGAGGCGCCGGGCCTCATCTTCGTGGACCTGCATCGAGATATAGCCGATCTGCGTGTAGATCATCGTCAAAGCGCGGACCTCGGCCTCTTCAGCGTCATAGCCAAAGCGGATCAGCATGTCGGTCATCGCCTGTTGGCGCCGTGCATCGGCCTGGTCCAGGCGCACCTGCAGGGCAGGGTCGCTGCGAGCCCAGTTGCGGATCGCCAGATCCAGCCGTGAGTCAAAGAGTTCCGAATCCAGCCAGCAGTCAAACAGGTTGAACACCGCCTCAAAGACGTTTTCCGCATAGGCTTTGGTGCGGGCCACCAGCGTGCCGGTGTTCTTGTCTTCCCAATAGCGGATCATCGCTTCCAAGAGGGCCTCGCGGTCTTTGAAATGCCAGTAGAAGCTGGTGCGCGAAACGCCAAGCCGTTTTGCCAGGGGCATGATCTTGACCGCTTCAACGCCTTGCGAGGTCAGGACCTCATAGGCTGCTGTCAGCCAGGCCTCTTCGGTGGTGGCAGGGCGCGATGGGTCCAGGATGATCTGGGGCGAGCTCATGGCATGTTGCATAGCAGCGACATTCCCGTGACGCAATTGGGGTTGACGGTAGTGAGGACAAATTTGACAGTCGTGTCAAGTGAGGCGAATTTTACCACCGGAGAGGGCGCGACATGGCGGAATTGGCGGAAAAGGCGCGCGGCAGGCGAGGGCGGCGCGGCGCGGGTCGCACGGGCGCGGCGGGGCAGAATGATCATCTGCGCGTGCCTTACATCAGTCGCAAGATCCCGACCTACGATATCCTGTCCGAGGACAGCCTTGTGCAGATCGAGGCAACGGCCGAGCGCATCATGGCCGAAATCGGGACCGAGTTCCGCGAGGATCCGGAAACCGTGGAGCTGTTCCGCAGGGCCGGGGCCGAGGTCGCCGAGCTGAGCAAGGATCGGTGGAATCTGAAATTCGCGCCGGGCATGATCCGCGAGATCCTGAAGACTGCGCCCGCGCGGTTCACCCAGCACGCGCGCAACCCGGCCAACACGGTGGAGATCGGCGGCGATGCCATGGTCTTTGCGCCCTCCTATGGCTCACCTTTCGTGATGGATCTCGACAATGGGCGGCGCTACGGCACCATCGCGGATTTCGAGAATTTCGTGAAACTGGCGCAGATGAGCCCGAACCTGCACCACTCTGGCGGCACCATCTGCGAGCCGACGGATATCGCGGTGAACAAGCGGCATCTGGATATGGTCTATGCCCATATCCGCTATTCCGACCGGGCTTTTCTGGGATCGATCACCGCGCCCGAGCGCGCCGAAGACAGTATCGAGATGTGCCGGATCCTGTTTGGCGCTGAGTTCGTGGATCAGAACTGCGTCATCATGGGCAATTTCAACACCACCTCGCCCTTGGTGATCGACGGGATCACATCGCGCGGGATCCGCGCCTATGCGGCGGCGGGGCAGGGCTCGATCCATCTGCCGTTCCTTCTGGGCGGGGCGGTGGCGCCGCTGACCATGGCCGGGTCGCTGGCGCAATGCCTCGCCGAAAGCATGGTTTCCTGCGCGATCACCCAGCTGGTGCGCCCCGGCGCGCCCTGTGTGCTGGCCTCGTTCATCAGTTCCATGTCTTTGCGTTCTGGCTCGCCCACCTTTGGCACGCCGGAACCGGCGCTGGCCTCGCTTGCCATGGGGCAGCTGGCGCGGCGGCTGAACCTGCCGCTGCGCTGCGCGGGGAATTTCTCCACCTCGAAACTGCCCGATGCGCAAGCCATGCAACAATCGATGATGTCGATGATGTCGGCGGTGCAGTGTGGTGCGAATTACATCCTGCATTCGGCGGGGTTTCTCGATGGGCTTTTGTCCATGTCCTATGAGAAGTTCATTCTGGATGCGGATCTGTGCGGCGCGCTGCATGCCTATCTCAAGGGCTTTGAAGTGAACGAGGATACGCTTGGGTTTGACGCCCTCGCCGAAGGCGGCCCCGGCGAGCATCTGTTCTCCACCCGGCACACCCTGCGCCACTACCAGTCCGCCTATTGGGACAGCGCCGTGGATGATCACCAGCCTTGGGAAACCTGGGACGAAAAGGGGGGCATCGATGCCGCCACTCGCGCCAATGTCCGCTGGAAGGCGCAGCTTGCCGCCTATGAGGCACCACCGCTGGATGAGGCGACGGACGAGGCGCTGAAGGAGTTCATCACCCGCAAGAAGGGCGACGTGGCAGACGCCTGGTACTGACCCTTTCTTTTGATCCTCAATCTGTTCCACCATCACCCATAATTGACGCCCGGCAGAAAAGAGACCCGACATGTCCAACGATCCGCTTTTGCAGCCCTACAAATTGAAACACCTCACCCTGCGCAACCGGATCATGACCACCAGCCATGAACCGGCCTATCCCGAGGATGGCATGCCAAAGGAACGCTATGCCGCCTATCACGCCGAGCGGGCCAAGGCGGGCGTGGCCCTGACCATGACGGCAGGCTCGGCGGCGGTCTCGAAAGACAGCCCGCCGGTGTTCAACAATGTGCTGGCCTACAAGGACGAGGTGGTCCCTTGGATTAAGGCGCTGACCGACCGGGTGCACGAACACGGCGCGGCGGTGATGATCCAGCTCACCCACCTAGGGCGCCGTACCACCTGGAACAAGGGCGACTGGCTGCCCTCGGTCAGTTCCACCCGCCACCGCGAACCTGCGCATCGTGCGTTTCCCAAACTGGCCGAGGACTGGGACATCGAACGCATCATCACGGATTTTGCCGATGCTGCCGAGCGGATGCAGGCGGGCGGCATGGACGGGATCGAGCTGCAGGTCTATGGGCATCTGCTCGATCAGTTCTGGTCGCCACTGACCAATGATCTGGACGGCCCCTACGGCGCGGCCACCCTCGAAAGCCGCATGAAGCTGCCACTCGATGTGCTGCAGGCGGTTCGGGACCGGGTTGGAGAAGACTTCATCGTCGGCCTGCGCTATACGGCAGATGAAGATCAGACCGGCGGCATCACCCCGGAGGAGGGGCTTGAAATCTCCAAACGCCTCGCGGCCACTGGTATGGTGGATTTCCTGAACGTGATCCGGGGCCGTATCCATACCGACCCTGCGATGACCGATGTGATCCCGGTGCAGGGCATGGCCGCCGCGCCGCATCTTGATTTTGCAGGCGCGGTGAAACAGGCCACCGGCATGCCCACCTTCCATGCCGCCCGTATCCCCGATGTTGCGACCGCCCGCCATGCAGTGGCCTCGGGTCTCCTCGATATGGTGGGGATGACACGCGCCCATATGGCCGACCCCCATGTGGTAAAAAAGATCATGGAGGGGCGCGAAGATGACATCCGCCCCTGCGTTGGTGCCACCTACTGCCTCGACCGGATCTATCAGGCGGGCGATGCGCTTTGCATTCACAACCCCGCCACGGGGCGCGAGCTGACCATGCCGCATGAGATCCCGGCGGCAGACGAGAAGAAAAAGATCGTCATCGTCGGTGCTGGGCCAGCAGGGCTTGAGGCGGCCCGGGTTGCAGCCGAACGCGGCCACGAGGTGACGGTGTTTGAGGCCGCCGGTGATCCCGGTGGGCAGGTGCGTCTGACCGCGCAAAGCCCAAGACGGCGCGAGATGATCGGCATCATCGACTGGCGCATGGCGCAATGCGCGGCGCGCGATGTCACGTTCCATTTCAACACCTGGGCCGAGGCTGCGGATGTCACCGCGCTCAATCCCGACGTGGTGATCGTCGCCACCGGAGGGCTGCCCAATGGCCATTTGTTCGAGGCCAAGGAGGAAGCCGCCAATGTGATCTCGGCCTGGGATCTGATCTCGGGGGATGTGAAGCCTGCGCAGAACGTGCTGATATACGACGAAAGCGGTGATCATCCGGGCCTGATGGCCGCCGAGGTGGCCACCGCCGCAGGCAGCACGGTGGAGGTGATGACCCCGGATCGGGTGTTCGCTCCAGACATCATGGCGATGAACCTGGTGCCCTACATGCGGAGCCTGCAGGACAAGGATGTGCGCTTCACCGTGACCCGCCGCCTGCTGAACGTTGCGAAGAACGGCAATCAGCTGACGGCCACCGTCGGTACCGATTACAGCGACCACAGCTATACCGCCGATTACGACCAGGTGGTGGTGAACTACGGCACCCTGCCGCTGGATGAACTGTACTTTGATCTGAAACCGTTCAGCCGTAACGCGGGTGAGGTCGATCACGATGCTCTGATCGCGGGCGTGCCTCAGGATGTTTTGCGTAACCCCGCTGGATCCTTCCAACTGTTCCGCATCGGCGATGCGGTTTCTGCCCGCAACACCCATGCCGCGATCTATGACGCCTTGCGCCTGATGAAGGACATCTGACGCAAAAGGATGGAGGGCATGCCGGATCGCCTCGCACGGGATTGCAGGGCAGAGGGTGATTCATGAGCGGCTTTGGGCACCCGAGACTGTTCTGTGGATAGATCTTGGGATAACCCGGTGGATGGCCTTCCTCCCGGGTTTCGGGCTTGTCTTCCAAGGCCAGCACAGCGCACGAAACCCGGCTTTCTGCCCCTGCAGATCCGGCTGAATTCGCGGTAAGTAATTGTATTTATTTGATAAAGTCATTTTCTTCCATTTTCTCTGATTTTTGGGTTGCGGGTGATTGTTGTTGGGACTAGAACCCCCTTCACCGGCGGCGCTGAGGCGGTGTTGGGGACGCTCAGGAGAGACTGGGGCATTCGGAATAGGGTGGGGCG